>Ga0209395_1002993_pt1 | contig 21398 bp, 15 predicted proteins | sample GOMGulsemesocosm_3_FD_184635 | JGI IMG/M metagenome (GOLD analysis project Ga0209395, IMG submission 184635) | Methane-oxidizing microbial communities from mesocosms in the Gulf of Mexico - GOM9D Gulf of Mexico (SPAdes) (version 2) | ecosystem: Environmental > Aquatic > Marine > Cold seeps... | reverse complement strand
GCTGTATTAATAGTGCTTGATGCCGAAAAAATAAAGCCATTTGGGTTGCTTAAGAAAATACGCCCATTTGATTGGATGCTCCCTAAAATTTCGCTAGGGTTCTGATCTGCTATGCGATTCAGCGTTGTTGAATTTGAATTTGGCTGAATGAAGTTTACAGTCTCATTTTTTCCAACATTAAAACTTTGCCAATCAATCGTTGCATTTGATGTCGATTGATTAATTGTGGTTAAGGCCTCGCTGTTCTGAATTTGAGCTTGGCCGCTAGTAATAATACCACCTTGGGGGGCTGCAAATAATGTGAGCGGGCAGGTTCCAATAAAACAGGTAACTAATAGAATTTTATTTTTCATCATTAAAACCTACGCTGTGCAGATAAATAAAACTGAACGCTATTGCCATTGACTGGCTTAGTATCGGATAGCGGGAAGCCCATTTGTAGGCGAGTTTGGAATTTTTCCTCTTTAACAAAGTCGGCGTACCAGCCAACAGCAAAAAGGTGACTACTGTCCGTTTCGTTGGCGAGTGCATCGTTGCGCCAGCCAATCGCATAATCCATGAAAACAGCCGCCGTTAAATTATCAATGGGTAGAGAGAGTTTTTCTGCATAGGACTTCCCAATTAATTCCAGGGTCGTTTGAAATGCGGTATCCGCAATATAATCTGACGTAGTATAGCCCCGTACGGCATAAGGCCCTCCTAAAGCAACTTGCTCTAAAGCGAGTAACGTATCTTCTGTATGTTGATAATTAAACTTTGCAAGTAACTGAAAGCTATCAATTTGCTGTAGGCGGCTAAAAGCTAAAGAATATTTTGTAAAACTGGCAGGAGAGTAGCCAGAATTTTTACCCGTACGACTATTTTCATCCCCATTACTCATTGAGCCTAATGTATTATTCAGCCCTTGATGAAGATCGAATTTAATAGCGTTGGCTGCAGTTTCATACAAGCTGTCGTTGAATTTGTAACTATTATTTAAACTTACGATAGTTAGTTTATCTTCAAAGCCTGGGTTTCCATTTTGTTTGCTACTGGCCTTTTTTAAATCAAGACGTAAGCTCGAGTCGAATTGACTGGAATTATTTAATATCCATGGCTTCTTGATTGAGTAATAGGTAGTTGTAGCTTCACCTTTTATATTAAGAGCTTCTAATTCTTGTCCTATTGAATAAGTATTCTGTTGCACGCCGAGCTGCATTAATAAACCATGATTAAATATAGAATTAATAAAAGAGAAGGAGGACTCAGAAGAAATATTTAATTCTAATGGCAGAGTGTAATCAAAGCTGCCGTAAAGGGAGTTCGTAGGGTCTAACGTAGCCATTAACCCTATTGTTAATTGATCGGCATTGCCGGTTAAGTTGTTCACTTTCCCAGTTGCTAGTGTGCGATACGCACCGGTGTATTCGCTACCGAAATTATCAAATGTTAAATAGCCTTCAAATCTTTGTTGTTCGATGACTTTTATATTAAGTTGAGTTTTCCCAGATTCACTATCAGGTTGAAATTGAGCTTGCGTTATAAGTCCAGGATACTGGGACAGTCTAATCATGGATGACTCTAACTTCGGTCGATAGCTAGCTTGATTAAGCAAACCACGAAAAGGGCGAGTTAGGGTATCATTACTATAAAGGTCACTCGAGCTTTTTGTCTTAACTAGCTGGGTTGAGTTTATGTTTTGTATAATACCTTCGGCAAGTTCAATACGAACTGTATGATTCTTAATGTTTTGTTCTGGTATATAGGCGCGAGCAAGAATAAGCCCTTGTACTCTCAGGTGCTTGGTTAGATTTTTTGTTAGTCGGTTTAAACGATCAATGGTGTATCTATTGTTATTCGCTTTTAAATCGTCCGCGCATATATTCAATAAATCTGTGTGATGAATATTATATTGAGATAAGTCTGAAAAATTTGCCAGGTCAAAACTATTAATTGTTAAAATAGGTTGGTTGTCAAAACGATTATTGTGATTATTATCACTTGGTATTTTGTCTGTGTCGTAGCGACTTGAGTCTTGACTGTCAAAAAAATCTATAGCAGGTTGGGCGTAGGTTTTGTTAGCAATTATTGAGAATAAAATCAATAAAGCTGCAAACGTGATTTTCATGACGGGGTCTCTATAAAGCATGGGTAATCAATGCAAGGACTCAATACCAGCGCCTAAAATCAATACCTACTATAAAAGCATGAGTCTTAATAATATAGAGGATTATAGTGCCAGCATACCGATGAGTTTATTGCGTCGAATCGTGTGTTTTTTTTATTTATAAGCTCGAAAGAACTGAGTTCTTAGTTGCGCCCACTATATCTTTTGGATACTGTCTTAGCAAATGAATCTTAAGGGAGAGTGGCGTGTTTAATGTCAGTATTAAGAATGTTGTTGCTAAGCTGAGTCCGAATTTACGTGACTCGTTAGAAGGGGCTGCCGGATTAGCCATGTCGATGGGTCATTACAATGTTGAAGTCGAACACTGGCTAGCAAAAATATTGGAACACCCTCATACCGATTTATTAAAAATCCTTCAGCAATACGATATTGAAATCGATAAGCTCATTGCTTCATTAGCGGTTACCACAGAAAACTTTAGAAGCGGAAATACGCGACCTCCTGCACTCTCTCCTAATGTTGTTAATCTAGCATCTCAATCTTGGATGCTAGCCTCGGTCGAGTATGCCCATGGATTCGTTAGTTCAGGACACCTTTTAGCAGCATGCTTACTGGATGAAAGCATTCGGGGGCAATTAATATTATCTGTGCCTGAGCTGTCTACTATCAAGCCAGACTCAATTAAAGATTTTGCTCCTAAAATAATTGGTACGACTTCCGAATCTGCTTTGATGAAGGCAAGTGATAATGGTGGCTCTGGAGGCGGTGCAAATGGACAGGGGCAGGCAGGACCCAGTAGCGCCCCTGCGCTGGATAAGTTCACAATTAATTTAACGGCTCGCGCTCAGGCTGGGGAGATGGACCCCGTACTGGGCCGTGACGAAGAAGTCCGCCAGTTAATCGACATATTATTACGCCGTCGTCAAAACAACCCCATTCTGACGGGAGACCCCGGTGTTGGTAAAACCGCCGTCGTTGAAGGCTTTGCTCAACGAATTGCTGAAGGAGATGTACCTGCAGCTTTGCAGGGTATCCAAGTTTTATCACTGGATATGGGGCTTTTACAAGCGGGGGCGAGTGTAAAGGGCGAATTCGAAAATCGACTTAAATCAGTCATTAAAGAAGTTAAAGAATCTCCTGAACCTATCATCGTTTTTATCGATGAAGCACATACATTAATCGGCGCTGGCGGTGCTGAAGGAAAAGGCGATGCCGCCAACTTATTGAAACCCGCCTTAGCCCGCGGTGAGTTCCGAACAATTGCAGCTACAACTTGGGCGGAATATAAAAAATACTTCGAAAAAGATCCGGCGTTAACACGGCGCTTCCAAGTTGTCAGTATTGAGGAGCCAAGCATTCCCGTCGCAACTAATATGATGCGCGGCATTGCCAAGAGCCTAGAGAAACATCACAAGGTCCGCATTCTTGACGAGGCCATCGAAGCCTCTGTGAAATTATCCGCGCGCTATATTCCCGCTCGTCAACTGCCCGATAAATCAGTCAGCCTATTGGATACAGCCTGTGCTCGCGTTGCCTTAAGCCAAGGCGCAACCCCCGCTGCAGTCGAAAGTACCCGCCGCGAAATTAGTCAATGCGAAACCAATATTGGACTATTACAAAGCGAACAAGAAGCCGTTGGTGGCTGCGAAGCTAAATTAGCTACCTACGCTGAGCAGATTGAAGATGCCAAAGCACGTTTAGATATATTAGAAACACGATGGTCTGACGAAAAAAACATCATCAATAAAATCAATGCCGCCCGAGAAGCGAATGAAACTGTTGCAATCATTCAGACTCTGATCGCTGAGCTGCATGATCTGCAAGGCGAAGAGCCGATGATCTATGTTGATGTCGACATGCAAGCGGTTGCGGAGGTGGTTGGCAACTGGACCGGCATCCCCGTTGGCCGCATGATGGGAGATGAAATCACAAATATTATCGAGCTAGACAAACGCCTAGCAGAACGGGTTGTTGGTCAAGATCATGCGATGGAAGCCATTGCGCAAGCCGTTAGAACTTCACGTACCGGCTTAACTGATCCGCGTAAACCGGTGGGCGTGTTTTTGATGATTGGCACCTCCGGTGCTGGTAAAACCGAAACGGCTCTAGCCTTAGCTGATTATTTATACGGCGGCGAGCAAAACGTAATCACCATTAACATGTCTGAATTCAAAGAAGAGCATAAGGTTTCTATGTTACTTGGGGCTTCTGCGGGTTATGTAGGATACGGAGAAGGCGGGGTATTAACCGAAGCTGTCCGCCGTAATCCTTATAGTGTCGTACTGTTGGATGAGATGGAGAAAGCGCACCCTGGAATTCAAGATGTGTTCTACAGCCTATTTGACAAAGGCACGATTAAGGATGGCGAAGGTCGAGATATCGATTTTAAAAATACAATCGTCATCATGACTTCTAACGCGTGCTCAGGTCAGATTTCAGATATTTGTGCAGAAGGTGATTTGCCTGATAGTGCCGATTTATTAGAGAAAATTCGTCCTGAACTGCTTGAGCATTTTAGACCTGCGTTCCTTGGCCGTACAACGATAGTGCCTTATTACCCATTGCGAAAAGATGTTCTCACTAAGATTGTTGAAATTAATCTTAAGCGCATTGAAAAACGCGTAACTGAACATTACGGCGCTAGTTTTAGTTACGATGAATCCCTTGTCGATCATCTAGCCTCCCGTTGTAATGACCCTGATACCGGTGCGCGTAATGTCGAGAACATCCTTACCCGCTCCATACTGCCAGGATTAGCATCAGAGTGCTTACAGAAAATGGCGGAAGGATCTGATATTCAGAACATTCACATCGGACTTGCCGAAGACGGTGTGAATTACCGCTACGACATTTCTTAGAAGAATATCTTAAGTCAACAAAAAGGCCATGCTATTACTAGTACGGCCTTTTTTGTTACCTACTGACTAGTCATCGCCTCACCCTACGCCGGGTTTTACGCCGTCTAGCGGCTTAATTACCAATACATCCGCAGATACGCGATCGACGATTCTTTCAGCAGTATTACCCAGCAATACTCCTGACAGGCCTTCTCGTGCCACGCTGCCGATCACCACTAAATCCGCTTCAATTTCTTTCGCCATGATTTCTAATACATCATCAGGATCACCTTCAGTGATGTGGATATGATCGTCATTTATACTGTATTTCTCAGCGTAACGTTCACATTCGACTCGATGCTGCTCCGTTATGTATTTTTGAATATCATCGGGGGCAGTGACCTCAGGCACCATGGCAAATGCAAGCGCTACCATAGGGTAGGAGTTAACTAAGTGAAGATCCGTCGAGAAATGATCGGCCAGGTGCTCAGCGAAATCTAGGATGTTCTCGTTGATCAGGCGATGGCCCTGATCATGCGAGGTCGCATCAATAGAGGCCAGGATTCTATTATTAACCCAAGGCTTGGAGGATTTAACCAATAAGACTGGCGCCGGGCAGTGGCGTAAAATATTCCAGTCGCTATGAGTGAATATGCGATCAACAATACCGTGGTGATGTTTTGTGCCTTTAATTACTAAATCAAAGTCCGTGGTATTCATTGAAGCCATAACAGCGTTGTGAAGATTTTTTTGCCAGTGAACTTCTGTTGATATTTCTATACCTAATTTTTCTGCCTCAGAAGCAAAGCTTTCTAGCCACAGCTCGCAATTATTAATCAGCGCGGCTTTGATTTTATGCTTGGTTTCCATTTCTAGCGAAGAGCTTTCCTCACAATAACTTTCGTAACAACTACCTAAAATTGTAATGTCGGCTTTTACGGAGCTGGCGAGTGCTAGGGCACGATCAAAGGCGTGCTGTTCAGGATGATCACTATCGAGTACAACGAGGATGTGGTTAATGTCTAGCATAATAAGCTCCTTGAGTTACATCATTCTGCAATTGCAGTGCTTCTTTCTAAAGCAGTTCATATTACTAATGTAGCTCAGCGTGGGTCGGGTATGTTGCCTTATATCAATAGTTTAGGCCTTTATTGGCGCTATAAAAGTTTTTGTAGTGATAGACAGGATTCAGCCTTTTAAATCATCATTTTCTGCTTCATGCTCGTGACGCGACTATCACTTTATAGTGTGGAAACAAGGACGTCATTATGCGAACAACTCCACTTCATCAGCGTCTTAGTACCACTATGGCATGGCGCAGTGCGATTGGTGCGCAAGGTCTATGATCAAGTAGTGATTTAAGCAGTCGTTGTTATGATTTTATCAGTGCGATAAAAGCTTTTGCAGCGTTAGACAGGGTTCGGTCTTTTAAATAGAGCAATCCTAGTGGGCGAGTCAGTTTTACATTGCTGACGTTAATCGTAGTAAGTCCAGTTTCATCTGATCTTTCTATTGCTGCATCAGGCTCTACTGCGTTATCAAGCATGGATTCAGGCAGCAGGCTCCAGCCTAATCCAACCGAAACTAGCATCTTAATAGTCTCTAGGTAGTTGGTTGGCATAGGTGCATTTAATATGAGGTTTTGTTGTTTGAATTGCTCGGCAAGTAACTTAAAAGTAATGGTATTAGTTTCGGGCAAAATGGCAGGATAGTTACTGAGGTCTTTTAATGTAGGGATTGGTATTTTGCTGAGTGCATGATTCGCTGCACATACGAAGACCATTTTGTCTTGCCATAACGTTTCACTGGTAATGCCTTCGGGTAGATTTTCACTTGAGCTTGTGGCTTCTAGCGTGGTTAGCGCAAGCTCAACTTGGCGCTGAGCTATAGCCTGATAAGCTGATTCAGAGCCCATAAAGCTAAGGTTCAATTCTGCCCTAGGGTACTGAGCAACAAAACTCTTAAGATAGGGTGGTAGCCTATGCAAGCCTATATGATGGCTTGTACCCAACTGTAATCTGCCTTCAACTTGATGATTCAGGTTTTTGATTGAAAGCTGCGTATCACCTACTAGCTGTACGATTTCTCGCGCCTTGGGCAATAACGAATGGCCAGTATTGGTTAGGCTTAGGCTGCGATTGTGGCGGTCAAATAGTGGGTTGCTGAGTTGTTCTTCTAAGCCTTTAATGCGCTTACTGATGGCGGGCTGAGTTAGGTGAAGCTGCGCCGCTGCCAGTGAGAATGAATTTAACTCGGCGACGGCGATGAAAGCTATAAGTGCTTGGATGTCCATTATAGGCCCCTATTAAACCTGCTAGTTGTTATGAATAGCCTACCCATTCCAAATGGGAATGCAAATTATAAAAAATATGAATTGGAGTTATTCATCATTGTTTCGTATGATGAATCTATAAAGAAATCATACATAGTATCTGAGAGAGCATTGTTATGAGCACAGCGACAAAAACAACGGGTAAAACTTTATACGACAAGTTGTGGGACTCACACTTGGTTAAACAGCGCGACGACGGCACCGCATTAATTTACATCGATCGTCAGCTTCTTCACGAAGTAACATCACCACAGGCTTTTGAAGGCCTTCGTATTGCAGGTCGTAAGCCTTGGAAACTAAGTGCAAACTTGGCAACTCCTGATCATAACGTGCCGACGACGAAGACAGAGCGCGATATTGGTATTGAAGGTATTCAAGATCCAGTCTCTAAAATCCAGGTTCAAACCTTGGATGACAACTGCAATGAATTTGGTATTACGCAGTTCGACATGATGGACAAGCGCCAGGGGATCGTACACGTAGTTGGCCCAGAACAGGGGGCTACTTTACCCGGTATGACAGTGGTTTGCGGTGACTCCCACACAGCAACACACGGTGCGTTTGCAGCATTGGCTCATGGTATTGGTACCTCTGAAGTTGAGCATGTAATGGCAACTCAGTGTTTGATCCAGCGTAAAATGCAGAACCTTTTAATCAAGGTTGAAGGCACATTAGGCGAAGGCATTACCGGTAAAGACGTTGTATTACACGTAATCGGCGTGATCGGTACGGCTGGGGGTAATGGTTGCGCAATGGAATTTGGCGGCAGCGCAATTCGTAGTATGAGCATGGAAGGTCGTATGACTATGTGCAACATGGCAATCGAAGCGGGCGCTCGTGTCGGCATGGTTGCGTTTGATGAATTAACCGCTGAATACGTTAAGGGTCGCGACTTTGCACCCAAAGGCGATCATTGGGAAATGGCATTGGCGCAGTGGGCTGATTTAACTTCAGATGAGAATGCTGTTTTTGATAAGACAGTTGAAGTTAAAGCTGAAGATATAAAGCCGCAGGTTACTTGGGGCACTTCCCCAGAAATGGTAACGACAATTGATGGTTTTGTTCCTCGCTTAGAAGACGCAAAAGACGATATAGAACGCAGTGGTTTCACTCGTGCTTATGATTACATGGGTTTAACGCCTGGCCAAGCGATTACCGACATCAACTTGGATCGCGTATTTATTGGCTCCTGTACCAATAGCCGTATTGAAGATTTACGCGCCGCTGCCGTTGTTGCGAAAGGCAATAAAGTGGCTGAATCTGTCATTCAGGCGTTAGTGGTTCCAGGTTCTGGCTTGGTTAAAGAACAGGCTGAGAAAGAAGGTTTGGATAAGATCTTTATTGAAGCGGGTTTTGAATGGCGCGAGCCAGGTTGCTCTATGTGTTTAGCAATGAACGCCGATAAGCTGGGTAGCGGAGAGCATTGCGCTTCTACTTCTAACCGTAACTTCGAAGGTCGTCAGGGCTATGGTGGCCGTACGCATTTGGTAAGCCCAGCAATGGCAGCGGCTGCAGCGATTGCCGGTCACTTCGTTGATGTTCGTCAATTTGATTTGGTAAAATAAGGAGCAATATTATGAAAGCATTTATTAAGCAAAGCGGTATTGTCGCTCCTATGGATCGTGCCAATATCGATACGGACATGATCATTCCGAAGCAGTTTTTAAAGTCGATCAAGCGCAGTGGCTTTGGCCCTAACTTGTTCGATGAGTTACGCTACCTTGATGAAGGTCAGCCAGATGCGGATAATTCAGGTCGTCCGTTGAATCCGGACTTCGTATTGAACCAGCCTCGCTATAAAGGTGCGTCTGTTTTGATCGCTCGTGAGAACTTTGGTTGCGGCTCATCTCGTGAACACGCCCCTTGGGCATTGGAAGATTTTGGCTTTCAGGTCATAATCTCTTCTAGTTATGCGGATATCTTCTTTAATAACAGTTTTAAAAACGGTCTTTTGCCGATCGTTTTAGATGAGTCGATTGTTGATGAGTTATTTAATGAGGTTGCGGCAATAGAAGGTTATGAGTTAACCGTTGATTTAGAAAATCAGAAAATTGTCAAATCAAATGGCGATTCAATCCCATTTGAAGTAGATGCGTTCCGTAAGCACTGCTTGCTGAATGGTTTAGATGATATTGGCTTGACCTTGCAAGATGCCGGCGATATTACTGCTTACGAAACTAAGCGGAAAGAATCGTCGCCTTGGTTATTCTGAGCCTTGTAGGTATAAAAGCAAAAGATTGAAAGAAGGCCGTTGCACACACTGCATTGAGTAATTCATTTTAGGGGACGCCGTAAATACATCCCTGTAGGCTCGTATTTCGCTTCCCTGCGAAATAACGCCGCCCAAAATGAACAACTCAATACATCGCCTAAATAGGCTTGGTTATTCAGGAGTTCCTGGGTTGCTTTGAGGCTTAAAGAAATTAGTCAGTTATTTGTGTTAGTAGCGACACTTGAAGAATTAATTTCAAGCAGCGTTTGATTATGGGTTGTTCGCCTAAAGTGCGCCATCTACATGGATGCTAGATACGAGCCTACAGGGATGTACTTGCGGCGTCACAAAAGGTGAATTACCCATCACCAAGCGATGCGTTGATCAAGTAGTTGCAGTGAATTATTTATATAGTTAAGTTGGAATTGAAATGTCTAAGAAAGTATTGATTTTACCAGGTGATGGTATTGGTCCAGAGATCGTAACCGAAGCTGAAAACGTATTGGTTGCAGTGAATGCAAAATTTAACCTAGGTCTTGAATTTGATCATGGTCTAGTCGGTGGTGCTGGTTTTGATACGCATGGCTCTCCATTACCTGCAGAGACGATGGAAAAAGCCAAAGCGGCTGACGCTATTCTATTAGGTGCAGTTGGCGGACCTAAGTGGGACGAACTTGAAGATCGCGAAATGCGTCCAGAAAAAGGCCTTCTAGGTCTGCGTTCTGGTCTTGAGTTGTTCGGTAATTTGCGCCCAGCCATCTTGTACCCGCAGCTTGCAGACGCTTCTTCATTGAAGCCTGAAATTGTATCGGGCCTAGATATATTAATCGTTCGTGAATTGACCGGCGGCATTTACTTCGGTCAGCCACGCGGTATTCGTACTTTAGAAAATGGCGAGCGTCAGGGCTATAATACTTACGTCTATTGCGAATCTGAAATTCGTCGCATCGGCCGAGTAGCTTTTGAAGCGGCCAAGAAACGTGGCGGTAAGTTGTGTTCAATCGATAAAGCCAACGTATTAGAAGTTACCGTATTGTGGCGCGAAATCATGACGGAAATGGCGAAGGACTACCCAGAAGTAGAGCTTACGCATATGTACGTTGATAACGCCGCGATGCAGCTTGTGCGTGCACCCAAGCAGTTTGACGTAATCGTGACCGGTAATATGTTCGGTGATATTTTATCTGATACCGCAGCCATGCTTACCGGCTCAATCGGCATGCTGCCTTCAGCGTCTTTGGATATGGACAATAAAGGTATGTACGAGCCTTGTCATGGCAGTGCGCCTGACATCGCGGGTCAAGGTATTGCGAATCCATTGGCAACAATCCTTTCTGCGGCGATGATGTTACGCTATTCTTTAGGTGAGAATGCAGCGGCCGAAGCGATTGAAAAAGCGGTAAGTGATGTATTGGATCTGAACTTGCGTACGCCAGATATTTATTCTGACGGTATGACAAAAGTAAGCACTGCAGAAATGGGTGCGGCAGTTGTTAAAGCGCTTTAATCTTTAAAGTAATATTTAAGTTAAGCTTTAACTAAGATTAAAAAATAGCCTTGCTCTCCTGATTAACTTCTAAGTGGGCGCAGGGCTTTGTTAGATTGGGAATAAAAATGAAAACTGTAGGTTTAGTAGGCTGGCGTGGCATGGTAGGTTCTGTGCTAATGCAACGTATGGAAGCAGAGAATGACTTTGCTGATATCAACCCAGTATATTTCACTACCTCGCAGGCTGGTCAAGCGGCTCCTGCTTTTGGTGGAAAGGAAGCCCCTGCGCTTAAAGATGCTTTTAGTATTGAAGCATTAAAAGCAATGGATGTTGTCATTACCTGCCAAGGTGGCGACTACACCAAAGAAGTTTATCCAAAGTTGATGGCGACTGGCTGGAAAGGGTATTGGATTGATGCAGCTTCTAGCCTGCGTATGGCTGACGATGCGATCATCGTATTAGACCCAGTCAATAAGAACGTCATTAAAGACGCTCTACATAACGGCACTAAAACCTTCGTTGGTGGCAACTGCACAGTATCATTAATGCTTATGGGATTAGGTGGTTTGTTTGAGAATGGCCTGGTTGAATGGCTAAGTTCGCAAACATACCAAGCGGCTTCCGGCGGCGGTGCTAAGCACATGCGTGAGCTATTGACTCAAATGGGTCAGCTAAATTCTTCAGTTGCCGATAAGCTCGCGGATCCTCGTAGCGCTATTCTAGACATCGATAGGGTTGTAGCAGAAGCTCAGCGTAACGGTTCTTTAGATACGGCAAATTTTGGCGTGCCTTTGGGTGGAAGCTTAATTCCTTACATCGATACTGAGATGGAAAATGGCCAGAGTCGTGAAGAGTGGAAAGGGCAGGCTGAGACCAACAAGATTCTAGCAACCGGCAATAACATCATCCCTGTTGATGGAACTTGTGTACGTATCGGTTCAATGCGTTGTCATAGCCAAGCGTTTACCATCAAGCTTAAGCAAGATGTGCCGATGGATGAGATTAACGCAATGCTGGATGAGCATAGTCAATGGTCAAGTGTTATTGCCAATACCAAAGAAGCCACAATTGCAGGCCTAACACCAACGGCAGTAACTGGAACGTTGAATGTACCGGTAGGTCGCTTGCGTAAAATGAATATGGGGCCGCAATACCTGAATGCCTTCTCTGTTGGCGATCAACTTTTATGGGGTGCTGCAGAGCCTTTACGCCGCATGTTACGTATATTATTAGAAGATTAATTTCTTCGGGAATAAGACTAAGAAAGCAAAATTCGCAAAATGACATATCGGACATTTTGAGACAACGTTTGTCATTTTGTGAATGAGCTCACACTTTAGTTTTAAATATTGGTCAAAAGATAGGCTGAAAGCCGCGTGAAACGTGAGATATCGACGTTCAAACATTGCGAAAACTCTATTTATAATTGATACTTACGACTGTTATTGAAAGGAATCTATAAGTTTGCGTTTAAATGGACTTGAGATTCATGAATTTAATTTGATTTTATTGTTTGCAAGATCGTCATCAAGCAGCCTAATAACAACAAGGAAGCAGAGAATGAAGCGCACGCTTTTAAGTACTCTAGTGATCACCAGCACACTAGGCCTAAGCGCCAATGTGTTTGCACTGGGTATGGGTGAGCTTGAATTAAAGTCCACACTCAATCAGCCTCTACAAGCAGAAATTGAGCTGACCAATATTGATGATTTAACCGAGTGGGAAATCAAGCCATCTTTAGCTTCTGACGGCGACTTCGACCGTGCAGGTGTTGAGAAAATATTCTTTTTGAGTGATATCGACTTTGAAATAAAAGGAAATCGAATCATTCTATCCAGTGACAAATCTGTTACTGAGCCATTTTTGAATTTTTTAGTTCAAGTGAATTGGCCATCAGGCCGTGTTTTACGTGAATATACTTTACTGCTAGATCCACCTGTATTCGATGAGACAATTCAGCCGCTATCCGCTAATGAGTTACCACAGCGAGTCGAGTCACAAGCAGTGACCCCCGCAGCTCAAACATCCCAAGCGAATCGCTGGGAGTCTGAGACTGCTGCACCTGGCACCTATAAAGTACAGCCTAATGATACTTTGTGGGAAATTGCGATTAATACGCGTCCTAGCCGAGCAGTTTCTCCTCAGCAAATGATGCTGGCTATCCAGGATAGCAACCCAAGTGCCTTTATTGGCGGCAACATCAATCGCCTTAAAACACACCAAGTCTTAAGAATCCCAAATCAGCAACAAGTTGCCGATAGAAACAATGGCCAAGCGGTTAGTGAAGTATTACGCCAAAATAACGAGTTACAAACTGCTGGCGCTCAATTAGATGCCACTAGAAATGCCGCTCAAACCAATAAAGCTGAACAACTGCAAGATGGTGGTGAGTTAAAGCTACTATCTAAACAGAATGCAGTCGCTGATTCTGCTGGCGCAAGTGGTGATGTAGAAAGCGGAGTTGCTGACAGCGGTCGTACCGATGGTCTGCAAAATGAGCTAGCAATTGCCCTTGAAACACTGGATACCAACAAGCTTGAAAACAAAGATTTAAAAGATCGTTTAGCATCCCTTGAAGAGCAAATTGCTACACTTCAGCGCCTTGTTTCATTAAAAGACGATCAGTTAGCAAGCATCCAGAGTATCGAGCTACAAAATGATGAGGCACTGGTTGATGAGACCATTAATGATCCTCAAACTGAAGAAGTTGCTAGCACTGATAGCGAAAGTGAAATCGCCGCTGCTGATGACTCATTAATGAATGAGCCAGCTCAGGAAAATGAAGATTTCAATTATGTAGAAGAACCATTAGTTGCAGAAGCCGATGTTATAGCGACTGAAACTTTAGCCGCTGAGACAGCGACCGATCCATTAGCAGATACTTCAACTGAAATAGATGTTGAAGTAGCCGCCAATCAAATCCAGCAACATATTGAAGATCGTTATAAGCCAAAAGGGTTTGTCGCGCAGGTTATGGCTAAGCCTGAATGGCTGGCCGGCATTGGTGGCGGCCTCGCTCTACTATTAGGCTTAATTGGTTTTGCTATTAAAAAGCGTAAAACCGCCAAGGAAGAGGGCATAACTGACCCTGAACTGGCTGCCTTTGATGAAAACTATGAGTTTGAAGAAGGTGAGCTAGACGAAGCCTCTCTCGACGACTTCGAGCTTGAAGATGATGATCTAGCTAGCGATGAATTAAATGATGACCTTTTAGAGGGTATCGGCGCTACTGAGGATGATGGAATCGCAGAAGAAAGTGCTGATACAGTTGCTCAAACTGCAGATATTATTGGCGAAGCTGAAATATACATTGCATACGGAAGATTCGATCAGGCAGCAGATCTGTTAAAGAACTCCATACAGCAAGAGCCTAGCCGCATTGATTTGCGTATAAAGTTACTAGAAGTATTTACTGAAACAGATGATGCAACATCGTTCGCCGAAGCTGAGCTAGACCTAAATACAATAGGTGATATTGAAGCTAACGAGAAAGCACTCGCGATGCGCAATCGCCTGAGCTCTCCTATCACGGGAGAAGAGGGCGATAGCACAGCACAGCTTGACGATCTAGCTTTAGATTCAGTCGAGGATATTATGGATATCGAAGGCTTGGCTGATGCAGGGGATGATTTCTCTGACGGCATAGACTTCGAAGCCGCTTTAGACCTTTCTGACGAAGAACCTTCAGATTTAAGTTCAGAGCTGGATCTTGAAGGTGATGATTTTGCTGCATCCCTTGATGCTTTAGAAGGTGATTCCTTTGATGAAGGGCTTGAATTTGATCTTGGCGATTTAAGTGAAGAGTCATCAGATGACTCTTCACTTGAGCTTGACCTTGCTTCTGAGGTGCCTACTCTAGATGAGGTGCCTATTCTAGATGAGGTGCCTACTCTAGATGAGGTGCCTACTCTAGATGACTTGTCTATTGCTGGTGATTCTTTGGATGAGATACCGACACTTGATGATTCTGAATTTGATTTAACCGATACAGTTTCAGCCGACGCGGTTGATTTTGACGAACCTAGCATCGACAGTGAGGCGCTAGAGGCTTTCGATCTAGATTCGAAAGAGACACTTGATCTCGCTGATCTTGATGACCTTTCAGAGTTAGACGAACTCGCGGATAGTTCTGATGCAGAAGTTGATAATTCTTTAGTTGAATTGGCCGCATTAGATAATTCTGAAGGTGAAGATGCTGCCTCTCTTGAAGACTTGCTTGATGCAGAAGGCTCCATAGATTCCGACCTGCCTGACCTTAGCTTCGAACTCGATGGTACTGGCTTTGAATCTGAACAGTCCGCAGATTTGGGGGATGACTTACAGGCCCTTGAAGCTGAGCTGAATGAGTTAACTGAGCCTGCAGCGCCAGCAGTTGTAGAAATCGAAACTCTTGCCGATCTCGAGAGTGATAATTTAGAGCCATTATCTAAGCTAGATGAAGCCTCTGAATTGGAAGCCAGCCCTGAATTTGAAGGCAGCTCTGAATTCGATCTAAACGAACTAGAAGACCTTCCAGATTTCACCTCAGAAACTGCTGAGCAGGATGTTGCTGCATCAGCAACTCAAGGTTCTCAAGAAATTGATCTTGATGAACTAGCAGCTTCTGATAACGAGTTTGACTTCTTAGCAGGAACAGATGAGTGCGCGACTAAGCTTGACTTAGCCCGCGCTTACATGGACATGGAAGATAATGAAGGTGCAAAAGAGTTATTGCTAGAAGTGGTTGCTGAAGGTAGTGATCAACAGAAGCAAGATGCTCGTGCATTGATGGATAGTATCGGTTAATCATCTACACACAATGCCTACAAATAAAGAAGTAGTCGCAATACCTAGCGACATTAAAAAAATAAAGGTTGCCGCAATCGTCGAATACCATGGAGCTAATTTCCATGGTTGGCAGCGGCAAAATCATCATCCAGAGCCTACCGTCCAGGCGGCTCTGGAAGATGCTCTCAGTAGAATCGCTAATGAACCTATCTCTGTTGTGTGCGCAGGTCGCACTGATGCGGGAGTTCACGCGACGACTCAAGTCATTCATTTCGAAACCAGCGCAAAAAGGAGCTCCCACAACTGGGTGCGAGGAACTAATACGCAACTTCCCGCAGGAATTGCTGTACGTTGGATTGACGAAGTTGATGAGAATTTTCACGCTCGCTTTAGTGCTACTGCTAGACGTTACCGATACCTAATTTATAATCACGAGGTCAAACAGGGCCTATTGCATGATCAACTAACCTGGTGCCGCTTTCCTCTTGATGAAGTCAGGATGAATGAAGCAGCGCAAGCCTTGTTGGGCGAGCATGATTTCACCTCGTATCGAGCTAAACATTGTCAGTCACGCACGCCTTTTAGAAACATCCACAGCATATCGGTAAAACGCTATGGTGAGATTGTAATGCTTGAGGTGCAAGCAAATGCCTTTCTATATCATATGATCCGCAATATTGCTGGTGTGCTAATACCGATAGGGGGAGGGGATCAGCCAGTAGAGTGGTGTGGGGAATTGTTGGCCGGAAAAAATCGCGCTGTCGCAGGGGTGACCGCACCTTCAGCTGGGCTCTATTTTGTTGGGGTTGATTACCCAGACCATTTCAATATCCCATCACAACCTTGGGGTCCAGTCTTTGTAGAGCCTTGGCTTTATAATCAGCCTTAGTATGCAGATGTGTAACTAACGAAATTCTGTTAGACTCTCGTTCCCATAATTTATCAAATTTAAGTGTGCTTTTGTGAGTAAAGTGCGAGTCAAAATATGCGGATTAACCCGCGACGAAGATGTGCAAACTGCTGTTGCCAGTGGAGCCGATGCCCTCGGCTTCGTTCTGTATGCACCCAGCCCCCGCGCAGTCAGTCCAGAGCAAGCTGCTCAGCTCATTAAAAGTGCTCCCGCATTCGTAACAACGGTTGCCTTATTTGTTAATGAATCAGCTGCTGAAATTAAACGAGCTATTAGCCTTTGTCCGTTTGATTTGCTCCAATTTCATGGCGATGAAAGCCCTGAATTCTGCCGCCAATTCAACCACCCCTATATGAAAGCTATTCGTGTGCGCAGCGCCGACGATATTCATCGCGCAGTACAACAGTATCCGGATGCTAAGGCATTATTACTTGACGCTTATGTGGAGAACCTGCCTGGCGGAACGGGTCAAGCTTTCGATTGGCGCTTAATACCTCAATTAACCATCCCCTGGGTTTTAGCGGGTGGTCTTAATGCAAATAATGTTGCCGATGCCATAAACCAAGTACAGCCCTTTGCCGTAGATGTTAGCGGTGGTGTAGAGGCTAGCAAGGGCATCAAAGACGCACGAAAAATCAAAGAATTTATACACGAGGTTCGTAATGTCGAACGATAAAAACAAGCAAGACCTACCGGTACTACCTGACGCTAATGGCCACTTTGGCATATACGGCGGCCGCTTTGTTTCAGAGACCCTAAGCGCAGCATTGGATGAGCTTGAAGCTTTGTACAGCAAGCTATCTAAAGACCCTTCCTTTCAGAAAGAGTTTGATGAGGACCTAGCCCACTACGTGGGTCGCCCATCACCTTTGTATTTTGCCGAGCAATTAACCAATCATTGTGGTGGTGCAAAGATCTATCTTAAACGCGAAGACCTTAATCATACGGGCGCGCATAAAATAAACAATACTATCGGCCAAGCTCTGTTAGCCAAGTATTCTGGCAAGAAAAAGATTATTGCTGAGACCGGCGCAGGTCAGCATGGCGTTGCAACAGCAACGGTAGCAGCACGTCTAGGTATGGAATGTAAGGTCTTTATGGGCTCAACTGACATCGAGCGTCAGAAGCTTAATGTATATCGCATGCGCTTGCTCGGCGCCGAAGTTATTTCGGTTGAGTCAGGAACTAAGACCTTAAAAGACGCAATGAACGAAGCTATGCGCAGCTGGGTAACAGATGTTGATGATACCTTTTATATCTTAGGTACCGCCGCAGGCCCGCATCCATACCCAATGCTCGTGCGTGATTTCCAAAGTATTATCGGTCGTGAAACGATCCGTCAGTGTGATGCCCAGATTGGTCGCCAGCCAGACGCCGTCATCGCTTGCATCGGCGGCGGTTCAAACGCTATCGGTATGTTTTATCCTTACTTGAATATGCACGATGTCCGCATGATCGGCGTAGAAGCGGGCGGACTTGGCCTAGCGGGTGATGATCATGCAGCGCCATTGTGCAAAGGTCGCCCAGGTGTATTACACGGCAACCGCACGTACTTAATGGAAGATGAGAATGGCCAAATTATGGGGACGCATTCAGTTTCTGCTGGCCTAGATTACCCCGGTGTTGGACCTGAACACTCATGGTTGAAAGATATTGGCCGTGCCGAGTATGTTGCCGCAACGGATGAAGAAGCTTTGGCTGCATTCCGTGACTTAACGCGTATTGAAGGCATTATGCCAGCACTAGAGTCTAGCCATGCCGTGGCACACGCGATGAAGATGGCAAGAGAAATGAGCTCGGATAAAATCCTTGTGGTTAATTTATCCGGTCGTGGTGACAAAGACATCCATACAGTCGCTGAAATTGACGGCTTAAAAGTTTAATAAAGTAGAAGGAAATTATTATGAGCCGTATTGCTGCTTTATTTACAGAATTAAAGAAAACAGGCAAAAAAGCATTAATCCCCTATGTTACAGCAGGGGATCCAAACCCAGGAACTACCGTTGCTATGATGCATGGTTTAGTTGCTTCCGGTGCTGATATCATTGAACTTGGCGTGCCATTTTCAGACCCTATGGCTGATGGACCTACCATTCAATTAGCCTGTGAACGCGCCCTCGCATACAATACGTCACTACGTGATGTGATTGCTATGGTTGCTGAGTTTCGCACAACCAATGCTTATACTCCTGTAGTATTAATGGGGTACTTAAATCCAGTAGAAGCAATGGGCTATAAGGTATTTGCTCAAGCGGCACAGAAAGCTGGCATTGATGGTGTCTTAATGGTGGATATGCCGCCAGAAGAATCCGGCGATAACGCAAAGATTTTTGCCGATCACCAGCTTGATATTATTTACCTGATTGCACCAACCACAACCGATGAACGCATCAGTAAAATTGCTAAATTCAGCTCAGGCTATGTTTATTATGTTTCCATTAAAGGCGTTACTGGCAGCGCGGCCATCGACGTGGCTGATGTAAGTAAAAACCTAGAGCGCATTCGTAGTCGTGTTGATATCCCAGTGGGCGTAGGTTTTGGCATTAATAACGGCGCAGCCGCCGCGGCTGTGGCTACTGTGGCTGATGGCGTAATCGTAGGTTCCGCTCTAGTAAACAAGATAGCTGCCAACGCCGATAAACCTGAAAAAGCAATTTCAGAAGTTCAGGCTGTATTGGCAGAAATGCGCAGTGCCATGAATGCAGCTCAGGGCAAGTAGTATTATATGAGCGCAAGCTTTAAAACTAAGGAAGAGTGGCTTAACTATCTTGAGTCTACTCATCCTGCCGATATTGAGATGGGTCTAGCAAGAGTGACAAAGGTCGCTGAAAATCTAGGCCTTTTCAAACCCGCAGCAACCACCATTATTGTTGGCGGGACTAATGGCAAGGGCACGACTACGGCACTACTTGGTCAACTGCTGGCCGAGAAAGGTTTAACGTCAGCGTGCTACAACTCACCGCATATTCATCAATATAACGAACGCATAAACTGCAGATCAGCAGACGGTAGCAGCCGTTTAAGCAGCGATGAAGAATTATGCGGTGCGTTCAGAGCAATAGAAAAGGGTCGCGGCGATGTACCTCTTACCTATTTTGAATTTGGCACACTGGCCGCGATCTGGCAGATCAAACAATGGAATGTTGATGTTGCAATACTGGAAGTCGGCTTGGGCGGTCGCCTAGATGCGGTAAACATCGTAGCGGCTGACTTATCCATTGTTACCAGCGTTGGGCTTGACCACCAAGATTGGCTTGGTGATACCCTAGATCTTATTGGTTATGAGAAAGCAGGTATCGGCAGAAAAAACAAACCCCTCATCTGTGGCCAGCCAAACGTTGCGGATGGCTTTATCAAAACTGCCAACCGCTTACATGCAAAGACCTTATATCAAGGCAAAGATTTCTCAATAACACCAAACAATAACAACTCTGGCTGGCATTTAAGCTTGCCCATTAGCGCTGCAAATAAGTCAGAAATCATTGAGTTGCCTAAAGGGCATATCCCTTACTTTAATATCGCCAGTGCAATTACTGGATTAGATGCAATTGGTTTACTGCCTGAACTGGCTGGAATTCAGCGAGCGGTTAATAATACCAAGGTTGCGGGTCGACTAACATTTTATCCCTGCCTGTATCAGGGACGCAGAGTTACCTTTATATTGGACGTTGCCCACAACCCGCAAGCCGCTGAATTTTTAGCGACTCAATTAATAGACTGTGACAGCGCTGTACTTGCGATGCTTGCTGATAAAGATCCAGTTTCTGTGGTCCAATCATTGCCACGAATTAAGCGCTGGAGTTTAGCGACGCTGACAGGGTATCGTGGACAGGCAAGCGAGAATATATTGCAAAAGCTGACTCCCTTGCCGAGCGACAAAGAATTTAATTGTTTCAGTAGCGTAAAATCCGCTATGGTGGATTCTTTAAAGGAAATCACCAGTAATGAGCGTAATGAAAAACGTAACGATGAATTGCAGATCCTAGTAATCGGTTCATTTTTAACAGTTTCAGCGGCCGAATTAGCAATCAGAACAATTGAAGGTCTTACCCCTTATGGAAACTAATCTTAAAGCAAGAATACTTGGCGCTGTTGTGACTGTGCTGACCCTTGCTTTGGTACTGCCGAATGTTTTGCAGAGTGAACAACAAAGAGATCAGCTCTTAAGTGAAATTCCTGAGAAGCCAGATACACCGCATTGGGTTGACGAAACTCAGAGCAGTCGGGTGAGAATTGAACTGGATAGCTTGGCCAAAGGTGATTTTCAGCAGAGCATAACCGCTCCAGAGCCTAGAACAAGTGAGCAAGATGATCCAAAAATACTCCACGTCGCAGGCGAACGAGGCAGTCTGAATGAACAGGGCGCTGCCGTCGCTTGGACACTCCAGGTAGGGGCATTCGAAGACAGCAAGAACGCAATAGCCTTTAGAGACAAGCTACGCAGCAATGCTTTTAAAGCTTATATTCTAAAGAGTGGTAATGGCTCTTGGAACCGAGTTTATGTTGGACCCATGATACAACGTACAAAAGCTGAGCAGGTAAAGTCCAGATTAGCAGAACAAATGGCCATTAAAGGCATTCGTTTACTGCAATATAAGCCAGAGTAGTGGTAGTTACTTCGTGGCTTTGCTAGAATCCGCGTCTTTCCAATGCAGTCAACGAGTTGAGAAGTACCATGACAGGTATTGACTGGGCGATATTAGCCGTATTAGCGATATCGGCAGCCCTGAGTTTACGACGCGGC
>Ga0209395_1002990_pt1 | contig 21408 bp, 22 predicted proteins | sample GOMGulsemesocosm_3_FD_184635 | JGI IMG/M metagenome (GOLD analysis project Ga0209395, IMG submission 184635) | Methane-oxidizing microbial communities from mesocosms in the Gulf of Mexico - GOM9D Gulf of Mexico (SPAdes) (version 2) | ecosystem: Environmental > Aquatic > Marine > Cold seeps... | reverse complement strand
CATTTTCTATATAAACCTTTTCACTCGTACCTGTTAAATACTATCCACTCAAACTAATGCGTAGCGCTGTTGCAATTGCCAAGGGCGCCAACACTACAGCTAACGCCAACAAGGCACCCAACAAGGCCAAATGTCCAACGATTGGCAAGCCAGCTGTCGCGGCCTGCACAGCGCCGGAAGCAAAAATCAGCACCGGAATATACAGTGGCAACACCAGTAGTGACAACAACAGGCCGGTTTTTCTCAATCCGACTGTCAATGCGCTACCAATAGCCCCGATAAAACTTAATATCGGCGTACCCAACAACAGCGTCAGCATCAATGTCTGTGTGCCATCAGCCGATAAAAACAGCATCATTGCCAGTAGTGGCGATAGCAGCGTTAAAGGTAGACCTGACAACAACCAATGCGTTGCCACTTTCGCCAAAATTGTGCTGTACAAAGGCTGTGGTGATAACAACATTTGCTCCAGCGTGCCATCCTGAAAATCAGTCTGAAACAACATATCCAGTGACAACAGTGTTGCTAACAACGCCGAAACCCACAGTACACCGGGAGCTATTTCACGCAAGAAGTCACTCTCCGGCGTCACCGCCAATGGAAACAACGTGACAACCACCACAAAAAATATCAACGGATTAATCAGATCGCTGGGATGGCGAAACGCCGCTGTCATATCACGGCGAATCATAGCAGTAAAAATACCGCGCTTGACTTGCTTAGCGTCAACTTGAGCCATCATTTTAACTCCAGTTTTCGCAAACCAGGCACATGCTGAAGATCCTGATGTGTCGTTAAAATGACTGCGCCGCCCTGCTGCGCCTGATGAATTAACAGTTCTTCAATAGCTTTCACGCCAGACTTATCAATCGCGGTGAAGGGCTCATCCAGAATCCATAGCTTTGCCGGCAGCAGATATAAACGCGCCAAATTGACCCGCCGTTGTTGCCCGGCAGACAGCGTATAACAGGGCACATCTTCGTAACCCCGCAAGCCCACTTTGGCAAGCGTTTCATCAATTTGTTCATCGCATTCAAGGCCTGCTAACGCCGCGTACCAGCGCAGATTTTCCTGTGCCGTCAACGCCTGTTTGATACCGGCGGCATGCCCCAGATACTGCATGTGCTGATAATAGTCTTCACGCACCTTGCGAATAGGTTCGCCACGCCAGTGCACTTCGCCTTCGCTGGCTTCACTAAGCCCGGTCAGCACGCGTAACAGAGTTGTTTTACCACTGCCGTTTGGCCCTTCAATTTGCAACACTTCACCGGCGCCGACATCCATATTCAAAGACTCGAAAAGCACACGATGATCGCGTTCACAGCACAAATTGATGCCTTCTAATAATCGTTCGCTCACTCGTTGCCCGCAGCCTCTTTCTGGTTGGCCAATTTCAAAGCGCCTATTATATAGAAATGCGCCCCACATGATATAGTCCGACCATGGATATCAAGCTACCGCCCAGCAGCGTCCCCAGCGGACCAAACATTGCCGCACCAACAACGACAGAACTACCAGCCAGCCTACAACAACTGCCGCGCGGCACACTTTTAACCGCCGTCGTACAATCCAGCACACCAGCCCAAACTAAAAATCAAGCAACCACACAACCGTCGCCCCTGACACAACGGACTACACCGCAAAATCCATTACTTTCACCAAATTTAAACCAGGCTCAAACGACTGGCACAGGCGCAACTCAAAACCGTGTCTTTAACGTGTTGCTCAACATCAGCGGCAATCAGGTGCATTCCCAGAGTAATTATGCTTTTAGCGCCGGCCAGTTATTAAAGGTCGAAATTACCGCCAACGCTGCGTTACGTGTTGTAGAAGTGGCCAATAAAACGCGGCCGTTAGATCAGACACTAGGACAGCTCCAGCAGGGTCTACGACAGGCGCTACCCATACAGCAAAGCCCCAAGCTACTGTTAAACAACCTTGCGCCGCTGTTCCAATTATTAGAGCAGGCACCAGTCAGCCAGGCCAAAACACAAATTCGGAAATTATTGGCAACCATCCCTGATCTCAAGCAATTAGGTAATCCTGCGGCATTAAAAAACAGCGTCAACCAGAGCGGCGTTTTTTTGGAAGCAAAAATAAAATTGATTCAGGCACAAATCCAACAACTATTGCAAAATAGCTCCGCACAAAATAATCAGGGCAAGCACGTTTCACCGTCACTTAACCAGAGCACGACAAGTTATTCCACGCCCGACAGCAGGCAGCCAATTCTCAATCAGCCGACTTCGCAGCAACGCCAGTCGGACATCCCACAACAGCGCTCACAATCAAACAGCACGCCACGAATGGTCGAGGCCCGAGTGCTGTTACAGACCCTGTTACGCGATAACCCGCAGTTAAACCAACAATTGGAAAAGATCGTTGGTCAGGACTTTAAAGCGCAATTATTGAAACTCAGCAGCACACTGTTGCCATTACTAGCCCGCGCCAACAATACTGCCGCTGGCACCAATCCCGCTGAGGCAGCGTTATTGCAACGTATTGCACAGGTACTGCCGGACACCCGCGGCACAACGACATCCGGCTCAGGCCTCAACAATTTACCCTTATCAAATCTGCCCATAAATACCCAATTGCTACACCTTTTAAATCCAAATTTGACTACCGGCCAGCCTCAGCAGCAAGCAACCAACCCAGCAAACAATCTCGACCTTGCCGTAAGCACCGTATTACGTCAGATTGCTGCCAGTCTGGCGCAGGTACAGGCCAGCCAACTGCAAAGCATAGTGGCTCCCCGCGCCGATGGTGATGGCGGTCAGTTACTGAACAGCTGGAACATTGAGATACCGGTTTTTCTGGAGGGCCAATTCAAGCCCATCCAATTACATATTAATGAAGAGCGTCACCCTGATGCATCCGCCCAGGACAACGAACAACGTCGAATCTGGAAAATCACCTTGGGTTTTGATTTCGAAGAGTTAGGCGAGTTTTTTGCCACCCTAAGAATCATCGACACCAACATCTCTGCTACCTTTTGGAGTGACCGACCGGAAACACTGCAACGCATAACTAGCGAGCTGCAACACCTGAATAAATCATTGCAAAAATTGGGCCTCAACGTGGAGGAACTGGAGTGTCGGCATGGCAAACCTAACATCCAGGAAACTCGCCTTGATCAACAGTTAGTGGATATCAAAACATGAACCGCGGCCCTCAAAACAACAAACCTCAAGCCGTCGCACTTTATTATGATGGCGAAAACACCCCCACGGTAACCGCCACCGGGGAGTACGACATTGCCGAGCAGATCATTGCCATTGCCCGTGAACATGGCGTACCACTCTACGAAAACCCACAACTAGTCGATGTACTAGCGCAGCTGGAACTGGGGGAATCCATTCCAGAAGCACTCTACCTCACCATCGCCGAAATCATCGCCTTTGCCTATTACATTCAGGACAAAAAGCCACAAATGACATAAATCAAAAACTACACAAATCTACTTGCTAATGTTAATGAGAATAATTATTATTACCTCATTCGCAATATCGACGGGTTAATAGAATGTTCGTTTGTGTATGTAACGCAGTCACTGACACACAAATTATTGAAGAGCTGGATAACGGTGCTAGCAGCATGCGCGACATTAGTCGTCGTCTGGAAGTTGGTCGAAACTGTGGCCAATGCTGCAAAACCGCTAAGCAGGTTATCAAGCAATATCACGCAGAAAATAAAATGCTGGATGATCTTTGCTACGCCGCGATTTAACTTCCTTCCAGTCCGTCCATCTCACCATTCGATAGGCTGCGTCATTCCAAATTAAACAGAATACCCCGTCACCTACCTCCCTGCTAAATCAACAGCTTACACCACTAACGATAACACTTATCGTTACCATTACCAGCCCTTATAAATCAATGACTTAGGCGCTTTTTTGAACTATAATTTGTGACCTATAAAAATAATCATAAGAACCTATCTGGGAGCAGAGAAATGAAAGGCGAAAAAGGTGTACTCAAACATCTCAACGAAGTCCTCACCTCGGAACTAACCTCCATCAATCAGTTTTTCCTGCATGCGCGCATGTTTAAAAACTGGGGCTTGAACCAACTCAACGAAAGGGCCTATAAAAAATCCATCAAGGACATGAAACAGGCTGATGAAATCATCGAGCGAATTCTTTTCCTCGAAGGCCTGCCTAATCTGCAAAAGTTGAACAACCTGCGCATTGGCGAGCATACTGAAGAAATGCTCAGTTGTGATATGACTTTCCAAGTTGAACAACTGGAGGTTTTGCGAGCCGCCATCGCTCACTGCGAAACAGTTCAGGATTATGTCACCCGCGACCTGCTGGAAGAAATTCTCGAATACGAAGAAGAACATCTTGATTGGATCGAAACGCAGGAGTACCTGATTAAAAATACCGGTATTGAAAACTACCTGCAGTCTCAAATGTAACCTAAGCCTGTTAACAGTCACCTGGAGATAAGCCATGAAAGGTAGCGCAAAAGTCCTTAATGAACTCAACAAACTATTGGCTTTGGAATTAGCAGCCATCGACCAATACTTTATCCATGCCCGTATGTATCAGGATTGGGGCTTGGAAAAGTTATTCGAACGCATCAACCACGAATCCGAAGATGAGCGCTTGCACGCGTCCATGCTGATCGAGCGTATTTTGTTTCTGGAGGGTATACCTGATATGTCCACCCGCAACGGCCTTAACATCGGCAAAGATGTACCTGGCATGCTTGAAAACGACCTGCAACTGGAATACACAGATGATAAGGCTCTAAAAGATGCCATTAAGCTGTGTGAAGCCGAAAAGGATTACCAGACCCGTGAAATCCTGGAGAAGTTACTGGAAGAAACGGAAGAAGACCACGCCTACTGGCTAGAACAACAGCTCGGGCTGATCAAAAAAATCGGCCTACCCAACTATCTGCAATCGCAGATGTAAAAAGCATCTAAACTTCACCAAAAGACCGCCTGAAGGCGGTCTTTTTTATGCCTAACGAAAACACTTTACTCTTGAAACCAATCTTTTTAGCCGCATATCAGCAGCTCAATTCTCATTATTATTTTCATTATAAATATGCAAACAAAAACGCTACAAAACCACTTCACCAAATTACATAGCCACAAGGCCTTCGAGGTCTTTGTCATCAGTGTCATTATTATTTCCGCACTACTAGTTGGCGCGAAAACCTATAATATTTCGCCAATGGCCCAGCAAATTATCACCCTGCTGGACTGGGCCATCACCTTCATCTTTTTGGCTGAAATCAGCATTCGCTTTATTGGCGACGAACATAAATCACGTTTCTTCTTCAACGCTTGGAATCTGTTCGACACCCTAATCGTGATTGCCAGTCTGATTCCCGTTGAAGACAGCGAAATGGCTCTGCTAGGTCGCACCATCCGTATTTTCAGGGTGCTGAGGATGGTCTCCTTTGTGCCGGAGTTGCGGCTTTTGCTTAATGCGCTGGTCAGTGCTCTACCGCAATTGGGTTACGTGGTCGCACTGATGTTTATCATTTTCTACATCTACGGAGCCATTGGCAGCTTTCTGTTCGAAGCCATCAACCCCGTGCTATGGGGCGATATTTCCATCTCCATGCTGACGCTCTTCCGTATCATGACCTTCGAAGACTGGACCGATGTCATGTACGAAACAATGGAGGTCTACTCGCTGAGCTGGCTGTTTTATTTATCCTTCATTTTCTTTACCGCGTTTGCTTTCCTAAACATTGTTATCGGCATCGTGGTGAACGTTTTAGAAAAAGAAAATGAGCGAGTACGGCGTGAAGAAAGCGATGAGGACGAGGTAACTCTCGAGGCGCTACAACTACAGCTAACGGAAATTAAAACCCTGCTGGCAAATCAAAATACTGCATCCACAAAATCCGATATTCACTAATTTCAGACATAAAAAAACGGGGCAGCGAAATCTCGCAGCCCCGTTTTCAAATCAAAAAGACTAAATCGCTATAAACGACACATTACCTTTACCGTAACGTGGGATATCAATTTCCATGTTTGAACGATCTTCAGTGCCATTTGCAATAGCCGCAAACGCCTCTGGCGCTTCACCAACCGCGTAGCATTTATCCAAGCGCAGGTGAGGTGTTTTGTCATTCATGAATAAACGCGAGAAGATATTCATCACTTCCTGAAAATTATCCAGCATCATCGGTTCGAGCTTTTTGTCCTTAACCGCATCTTCTGCAGCACCGGGAGGCAGCATGGTCATGGAACAGCCAGCAAAAGCAGCAAACTCAATATCACAAACACAGGTCGCAGCAGGCTCATCATTGTCATCAATAAAAGCCCCCATAATGGCGCCAGCTGTATTGCCATCAATTGCTTGCCCTGGCCCAATTCCTGCTCCATCAAACAACATCATCAGGTAACTTTTTAATTCAATTTCATTTGGGATATTAAACGCAGTTGCCATTCTTTACTCCTAAGGGTTCTATTATTTTTTACAAGTCTGCGTAGGGGCCCAGCGCGTCACGCACTGAATCTTCTGTAAAGGGTTTGGCAATCAGAAAACGAGCACCAGCATTTGTAGCACGCTCACGCATCTCCTGGGACGCCTCTGTAGTAATGAAACCAAAGATGGGGTTCACATTCTCATCGGCTAAACTTTCCAGCACCTCAATACCGGTCATGGTTGGCATATTCCAGTCACACAGCACCAGATCAGGCTGCTCTTCAAGAATTTTGGCCAGTCCAACATCACCATCATTAGCTTCAATGACATCGGCACCGTCGAGCCCTACTAGACGCAGCATACGTTTTACCATCATTCGCATTGCTGCACTGTCATCAATAATCAAAATCTGCACGGTTGTTTCCTTCTATTGTAATTAAGTATTCAGTAATTAAATGTAGACCAAGTTAACGATTTTGTTAGACAGAATAATCATTAATTTTTCCGGCAATATCGTTCAGCGCCAACACTTCATCGATGCAACCTAATTTCACTGCTTCGCCGGGCATCCCCCACACTACACTGGTCTTCTCATCCTGTGCGACGGTCATAGCACCCGCCTCTTTCATCTCTTGTAAACCATCAGCACCGTCGCGTCCCATGCCGGTCAAAATAATACCCATGGCATAACGCCCCACATTAGCAGCGACAGAATTAAACAACACATCAACCGATGGCCGGTGCTTGTTCACCGGGGGCGTGTCCTCCAAACGGCAGACATAGTAGAGGCCATCCTTTTTAATCGTCAGGTGACTGCTGCCCGGGGCAATATAAACATGGCCGTTGCGGATCACCTGTCCATCCTTAGCTTCTTCAACAGTCAGCTTACAGGTCTTATTCAAGCGATCGGCAAAGGACGTACTAAACGCTTCAGGAATATGCTGGGCAATCACAATACCCACTGTCGAAGTGGGTAACGTTTCCAATACCGTACCTACAGCCACCGTGCCGCCGGTAGAAGAGCCGATAGCAATAATACGTCGGGCATTCTCGTAAACGGATGAAGGCTTATCACTGTCCGAAGACGCTGGTGAATTTTTATCTATCACAGCAGGTGTTGCTTTTTGAGGTGTATTAGAAACTTCAGCTCGATTGGCTAACCGTTGAACTAAAGCATTAACCTTGATCATTCCCGCGGCTTTAACCTTACGAATCACCTCTTCGGCATACAGAGCCATTTCAGCCGGTGTCGTGGTCTTCGGCTTACCCACATAGTCCACCGCACCAATTTCTAACACTCGCAACGCCATAGCAGCATTACGCTCTGTCAGTGAAGAAATCATCACGACAGGCATTGGCCGCAAGCGCATCAGGTTTTCAAGAAAAGTCGCACCGTCCATGCGCGGCATATTGATATCCAGTGTAATCACATCTGGATTCAGTAATTTAATTTTGTCGCGCGCCTCATAGGGATCAAGCGCCGTTCCAATGACCTGAATATCCTCACAAGAATCAAAGATATAGGTCAGCAATTTCTGAAAAGCTAATGAATCTTCAACGATCAGCACTCGCAAAGGCTTCATGTAATGTCGCTCCTTAAATTATCCAGTCATTCCCTGTCGTTTTATTGGTAGACTCGACAATAAACGTTACGGTACTTTGCCAAAAAAAATCATGGGCTACCGGGTAAAGGTCGGTGTGTGAGTTCACACTCATAACTTTGTTCTCGTTGAAAAATAGTATCGTTATTGAGACTCTTCAACTTTTTTACTTGCACTTGCCCCGTACCGGGGAAAAAATTTATCTTGCGTGGGTAAGCATCACCGACATCCATACCCACCAATGTCAGTTGTTTATTAGCAATATATTCATTAACAAAGGCAATATTCTGGCCGCCAACATCCCCTTTACTGGTTAAAATTTGACCGCCACCAAATACCTTAACTTTCAGTAAATGACGTTTGGCACCATTTTTAACCATGCAATTAAGCAGGTTTTTCATTGCTCGATCGCCGTAACGACCACAACCATTGACATGCCAATCACCGGAAACACCCTCGCCATTTAAAGACGGCAGCATAAAGTGATTCATTCCTCCAATGCCATTCTCCAAGTCGTAGACGCATACAGCAATACAAGAGCCCAACACCGTGGTAATCGATTCATTATTACGGGTGACATAAAATTCGCCGGGGACAATTTTAGCGACAACCGCATCATTTTTTGTGGGGTCGTGATACCGATTCACCTTCTCAAACCCTGGCAAACAAAGCGGCATTTTTGTACTCGAACTTTTGAAAAAATTCACGCTTTAACGTCCAGATTTTTTCTTAACATACATACTTTTACCTATCAGCTCATAGGCAATCGATGTGTTGTGCAAATTCTCAGAATGGCCAAGAAATAAGTAATCGCCTTCGTTTTGCACTTTATGGAAACGCTCAACCAACTTTTTCTTGGTTTCAAAATCAAAATAAATGATGACGTTACGGCAAAAAATAACGTCTATCTGATTACGGATCGGCCAAGGCTCAATCAAGTTCAAATGCTGAAAATAAATGAGATCCTTTAAACTTTGCTTAACTTGATAACGACCTGCATTTGATCCTCGGCCTTTTTTAAACCATTTGCTAACCCAGTCAGGCGGAAAACCTTCAAGACGTTTTTCTTCATAAACACCCCGGCTAGCCTGTTGCAGGATGTCAGTATCAATATCGGTCGCCAGGATTTTGACATCCCAGCGTTCAATATCCAACAACGCCTCTCGCAGCGTAATGGCGATTGAATAAACCTCTTCGCCTGTTGAACAGCCCGCTGACCAAATCCGTAGCTTTCGATGTCCGTGTTTTTTATAGAAATTAGGTAAAATCTCTGTTTTCAGGTAATCGAAGTGATGGTTTTCCCGAAAAAAAGAGGTCAAATTGGTGGTGATCGCATTGGTAAATAGGGTTAATTCCGAACCACCCTGCCGATCAATCAAGTCACAATATTCAGAAAAACCTCGTAAACCCAACTCCCTGATGCGAGGAGAGAAGCGACGCTTAACTAACTCACGCTTGGCTTCTGTCAGGGCAATGCCCGTATGTTTATAAACTAACCCGCACAGCTTGGTAAAATGCTGATCAGTCAATTCAATATTTTTTCCCCTCATAATTCCTTTAGAGACTCTCTGTCCTTTTACAAGCTTAGGGCGTGACCCACTCGTTTATCACAAGCGGATCACCCCCATACATCAGTCATTTCTGGTTACTTAAAAGGAGAGTCTAAAACTCTTCCCAAAACTCATCATCACCTGAGGCCGCTTTAAAGGGCGTAACGTTCGAACTATTACCACCCGCTGGTCCCGGCATCGCCGATGTCGCTGAACGACTTGACGCTCTGGCACCGGCAGGTGCTCTTGGCGCAGCAACAGTACGTGCCGAACCCGCACCGCTTAAACCAAGATCAAAAAACATCATTTGACGTTCAAGGTCTGCAGCCTGATCACCGGTTGCCTCACTGGCTGCTGCCACCTCTTCAACCAATGCGGTATTTTGCTGAGTCACCTCATCAATTTGGGTGATCGCGCGATTCATCTCTTCAATGCCCAGCGACTGCTCTTCACTGGCTGAAGTAATTTCTGAAACGATGTCAGATACTTTGGTTACCGAAGCAACGATTTCTTTAAGCGTCTCGCCAGAGTGGTTAACCAGCTCAGAGCCTTCTTCGACTTTACCAACACTGTCTTCGATCAGCTCTTTAATTTCCTTAGCCGCCGTCGCACTACGGCCCGCCAAGTTGCGTACTTCTCCCGCTACCACAGCGAAACCTCGTCCCTGCTCGCCGGCACGTGCAGCCTCAACAGACGCATTCAATGCCAACAGGTTAGTCTGGAAGGCAATTTCATCAATTACACTAATAATATCCGCGATTTTAGTGCTTGAATCATTAATGGTATTCATCGCTTCAATCGCGCGGCTAACAACCTTACCTCCTTCTTCTGCAGTCTCACGGGCTACCGCGGACAGCTGATCAGCCTGACGAGCATTTTCCGTGTTCTGCTTAATGGTACTGGTAATTTCTTCCATGCTTGCCGCAGTCTGCTCAAGGCTGGCTGCCTGGTTTTCAGTACGGCTGCTGAGGTTTTTATTACCTTCGGAAATTTCATTGGCAGCGACTTTAACTGCACTAGTGGTTTCTTGAATATTACCCACTACACCAACAAACGTGTCAGCTAGCTTATTCACATCGTTTTTGAGAACGTCAAACTTACCTTCATAAGGAGCAGTAATCCGAGTTTTCATATCACCGGCTGCCATAGCATCCAACATATTCGCCACTTCATCGATAGCGCCCAAACTTTGCTGCATATCTTTTAACGATTGCAGTAACTGAGCTGACTCATCGCTGCCTCGGGCGTCAATCTCCGATGATAAATCACCACGTTGAATGTTATTAAATGTCTGAATAGCTTGATTGATCGGCCCAGTAATACTGCGATACACCATATAAGCCATAAATAACGCAATCAACAAACACACCAACACAATTGTGCCATTGGCATACATCTCGGCATCCAGAGCGCTGACACGTTCTTCCAATAGCTTTTTCAGCTCTGGCGCTGTTGCGGCATAAAGACTATGCCATGCTGACTGGGCACTATCCGCTTGGCTAGCAACTGCGTCCATACTGATGGACCGCTTCTTTGCCTCACTTTCAGCGAGCTGGATAAAGGCCTCTGCCTCACCTTCCAACCCTCTTAGCGCAGATGCAAGCTGACCCTGAATATCTGTATTTTTACTAAAGGCCGTTTCCATACTAACGCGCGTGCCAACTAATTTTTGCTTGGCACGATCCAAATGCACCATAACGTCTACCAACGGAACAGCTCTATTACCACCTGCGGCGCGTTTACGCATTAAATTACGGACGGCTTCGATTTCATTCTGTAGCTCAGGTAATTTAATCACTATCGCATCCATCAAATAGTAACTATCAAGCTCAGGATCTAGAACCAAATTTGAGGCATCACCAATATTCACCATAAAGGCCGTCAGCTTTGCAGCCAGACGTGTACCTGAGTCCGCTTGACCACCACCTCTTACACCGGACCATTCACTCTTGATTGCCGCCCAATTGCCCGTCAGACCAAGCTCACCTTCCTGCGCATTTTCAATGGCATCAACTTGAGCCATCGCGTTATTAACGGCTGACTCCTGACTGCTTGCTTGCTGGCGGAAAAGGTTCTTTTGGCTGGGCATTACTACCGCCGCTTCTGCCGTTAACAGTGCAGTATATTTTGAAACCTGCTGTAGCACATCATGCGTAGGCAACAGATAATCCACACCGCTGACTTCCTTAGCAGAAAATTCAACTTCATCGCTCTTACTGCCAAAATAAAGCCCTGCAAACAACACCGTAGGGATACAAATAATCACCAATACCAGCAGGAATTTATAAATTAATTTCAGGCTTCTCAGAACATTCATCTTTTTACACCTAATAAATAAAAACTAAAATAAGCACTGCCCTGTGCGCCTGAGTCATCATTCGTTTGAATACGACCCAGCAACCTAACATCCACCAAACTATTGATCACTAAACCACCAGTTCACCTGGCACCATATCCAACACCCCGGCGTTCACCAGGCTGTCAATTTCCAACAAAATCACCATCTTGTTTTCAATCATGCTTAGTCCACGAATATATTCCGTGCTGATCGAACCGCTGAAGCTAGGTGATGGCTTGATATCTCGGGCATTAACGTTATAAACCTCAGACACAGCATCAACGACCATGCCAACAACCCGTTCGCCATCATCGCCTGTCACCTTAACCACAATCACTACCGTGGTAGGACCGTAATCGACAATGTCCAACTGAAAACGTTTACGCAGATCAACAATGGGCACCACCGCACCACGCAGGTTAATGACACCCAGCATAAAATCAGGCGTATTCGGAATAGGCGTCACCTTGCTCCAGCCCTGGATACCCTGAACCTTTAAAATATCGACGCCATACTCTTCACCGTTCAGGATGAAGGTCAAAAATTGCAGGGCGTCAGGGTTCAAATCTATTCCGCCATCCAGTTGTGCTTGTTCTTTGTTCATTTTCAAATCACCTGAAGTTATATTTTACTAGGCCGACGCCAACTGCTCTGGTTCATCCAAGTCGCTGAAACAACGTTGTGCCAGGCTGGGAATATCAAGAATCAAGGAGACGGAACCATCACCCAGAATAGTTGCACCAGCCAATCCGGAAACATGCCGGTAATTATTCTCTAATGCCTTAATCACCACCTGTTGCTGGTCTTCAAGGTCATCAACAACCAGACCATAACGTCTACCTGCTGTCTCAATAACAACCAGCAACTTATCGTCAAGCTCATCAGCATCCAACGACATGTTTCGATAATAGCCGCCACAAATAGCCCGCAAGTCGGTAATAGGTAAAAATTCATCGCGCAGGCGATAAAGCATTTGATTATTGGCGACGACATTGACGCGTTCTGGGTTGATAAAAACGGACTCAACAATGGATAACAGCGGTACGATATAGGTCTCTTCACCAACGCGCACCAGCTGTCCATCAAGAATGGCCAACGTCAAAGGTAGACGAATGGTAAAGGTGCTTCCTTTGCCAATTTCGGAATGCACATCAATACGCCCACCCAAATCCTGAATATTACGTCGTACTACATCCATACCAACACCTCGGCCGGACAGATCACTGACCTGATCGGCAGTAGAGAAGCCGGCTTGGAAAATCAGCATATAAATACGCTCATCGGTAATTTGCTCGTCCTCACCCACTAAACCGCGCTCAATCGCCTTGGAAAGAATTTTGTCGCGATTGAGTCCAGCACCATCATCGCTAATTTCAATAACGATATTACCAGCTTCATGATGAGCGCTGAGTCGTAACAAACCCTCTGAAGGCTTACCAGCGGCAAGCCGTTTTTCAACAGTTTCAATGCCATGATCGAGGGAATTTCTTACTAAATGCACCAGCGGATCGCCGATTTTTTCCAATACAGTTTTATCCAGCTCGGTCTGCTCACCCAGCAATTCCAATTTAACTTTTTTACCCATGCTGCGGCTCAAATCTCGAACCAGTCGGGTAAAGCGGCTAAAGGCAACTTTAATCGGCAACATGCGAATTTGCATCGCCGCTTCCTGTAGTTCACGGGTATTACTTTCAAGCTGTGCCAGACCATCACGCAAATCGGACAAATCATTAACGTTGAATTCTTTTTTAAAGCGTCCCAGCATCGATTGAGTAATCACCAATTCGCCTACTAGGTTCAAAAGACTGTCGACCTTATCTACATTGACACGAATTGAACTACCAGATTCTGAGCCGCCCTTTTCTGCTTTACCCGTCTCAACCGCTTTTGCTACTGGTGCAGACACCGCTTTTTCAACGGCGACATCGGTTTCGATGCTAACTTCAGGCTGAGAAGGCTCTGCCGAAGTTCCAACTACAGATTCGGCTCCAGGTGCTTTATCAAGTTCTGCTGCCGGCTCAACAATGACTGTTTCTACTTCTTCGTTACCGGCTGGTTCAACTGAGGGCTGTTCTTCTACAGTAGGCTCTGGTGTCACCACTGCTTCTGGGGGAGGTGCGGCTACCACTCCCGTATCAACCTCGCCATTCAATACCGCCACAATTCTCGCCTGTAGCGCACTGATACGTGGCGTATCATAATCCGACTGAGCGTTGATGGAATCCATCATGCCTCGCAGACAATCTACCGACTCCAGCAGCAGCGTTATGCCGTCTTCAGTAACATCACGTTCAGCACTGCGCATTTCATCCAGTACAGTTTCAACCCAATGAGTGAAGTCCGACACTTCAACAAAACCAAAGGTACCGCCACCGCCCTTAATAGAATGCGCAGCACGGAAGATATTGTTAATGGTTTCCATATCCGCCGTGCCAGGTTCAAGCTCAAGCAGCCCTGATTCCATGACATCCAGACCTTCAGTACTTTCTTCAAGAAAGATCTGGCGGATTTCGTCCATACCTTCGTCGTCAAACATGTTTACAGCCTAATTTGTGATTATGGTTTTTATCCAACGTGCGTAAACCGAAGGTGAGCAGGGAAATCCATTTGCGCTGATTGCTTCGACACTGCCGTGAGTACTTGGAATCAGTTAATTACGAGGTAATTGCCTGATAATCTAGCTACGTTACAGCCTAGTACAGAATCCAAAGGGGGCAATGTAAAAGCGTTCAAATTTCTACTGTTCTTGCTTTAAAACCCCCTTCACATTGCGATTCTAAGCGATGGCTGCCTCTCCCGCTGCAGTTTCATTGTCCAAGTCGTAATATCGGCGATGCTCCTCATAAACTTTAGCTAATTCTGGCTCACCGATAAGATTTCCTGGTTCGTCACGATAGCTAGACGTGGAATTAACAACCTCACCTTGCCAATGCTTCTCAATAGCCTGTCTCTCCGGCTGCGATTTAAACCAGGAAATAAAGTCGTTAATCATTTTCAACAATGTAAACGAAGAGGACTTGGAGCGAACGGCCATGGTGTAGTAATAGGGTACCGGCGCAAGATTCTGTGGCAGAATTTCTATCTTACCCTGCCACGGGCTGGCAGGATCAGAACAAGCCCAGTAATAAATCGGCAAATCAACACCGAAGGCATCCACCGCACCCTCAGCCAAGCAGTCATGAATACGCGTTTGATCATTGTAAGCAATCAAGTTAGCCAGCCTGATTTTGCCACCAGGCTTGTCAGCGTTTGCATCCCAACGCACGCCGGCCTCTTCCAGCAAGGTAAAAGCGCCAGGGTCGTTAATAATGCCTAGCACTTTGCCGTTCAGATCAGACAGCCCACGAATACGCTCATCGCCAGCACGACGCGCCAAAACCCAATTCAAACAAGTATATTGTTCTGAATAAGCTACATCCTTATAGTTTTCATTTGGCGGTAAGGTCATGCACACATCTACTGTTGGCTGACCTTCTTGTGGGCCAACACTTAAGAGTTCAGTAATCGTATCCCAAGGGGTTTCCACAAACTCACACTGCACGCCCAGATAACGAGCAAAAGCGTTCGCATAATCGATATCCAGTCCCTCCAGCGGGGCATCAGGATCTTGCCGAAATGATAACCCAGTAAACGAGGGTTCCACGGCAATACGAATTTTTCCACGCTGAAGAATGTCCTGCAGCCGGTCAAAGTCTGGATCAGTATTAATTTTCAGGTGGTGTAGCTGCTTAGTCAAAGTCGGCAACATCTTATCTGAAGGCTTATGAAGCGCGTTCAGCAGGGTATCCGTAACGTTACAGGAACGGTCGATGTTTGTTCTTACTCGGCCTAATACTGTACGACTGATATCCAACACTTCGGAAATCACCTGGTTATTGTCATTAATATCGTCCATACGCTGCCCCATGCGCTCAAACTCATCTTGCAGGGACTCAATCAAGCTATTCACACCCTCTACAGCCGTCTCAAGCGATTGACGAGAATTTTCAATAACCATCTGCAAATTCTGTTGAACTTCACCTAATTCGATGTACTCGACCGCCGCCTTGGCCTGCTCCATGGTGTGCTCAGCCAACTCCCGAACTTCCTGTGCAACAACTGCAAAACCCTTGCCGGACTCACCGGCATGCGCACCTTCGATCTTCGCATTAAGGGCCAACAACGATAAACGGCGACCAATATCACTAATATTAGCAAGCACTTTAGTAGCTGCTTCAGCCTTTAAATTCAATTCCTCATTAATTTCAACCAGCCCGCTATCAATACCAGTACCCACATCCGTCAACATAACGGAGGTATTGTCTTTCAACTCAGAAGAAGAGGCGATACTGTTTTCGATATTATCGCGGGTACTTTCAAGAAAACTACGTTGCCGATTGATACGCTGAAAAACCTCATTAATAGCCTGCGACTGATCCTGCTCACTTTGCTTGGCAAAATACTGTAAACTGCCCGATTCTTCAGTCAAATCAACCATGCCATTAATGACATGTTTGCGGTCACCCAGGTACTCACTGACCTCGCGGATTGCCTTTTCAATCGGAGAACTACCCGTTGGCAGTTCAACTTCTTGCCCTTTAGCCAGGGCAACCAACACCTCAGCGAGATATTTTTCTCTATTCTGAGTTTCAGCTAGAGCGCTAATTTCAGCCTCTTTTGACAGCTGTTTATTATTCCCTACAAAGAACTTTTTAATCATCGGTACTTTACCTGGTTATAATTCAAGTCCCTTCGTTGTTCACATCCGCCTGACTATTCCATAGTGGCAAAACAAATCCCCAAACTGCTCTAGATTACTCACTCTATTCAATCAGCAAAAATAGACACGCGTCTATACTCTGCCCGAATAGATATCAGGCCCATTTAAGACAAAACTTACTCGAGCAATCGGATGCGCATGATGACCAATCGGCCATAGAAATTTTTTCTTAACCTTAAAATTAGCAGGGTTTAAAAAATATGTAGGGGAAAAAAGGGACTAAATGAAAAAAAAGAACCTACCATCACCGGGGAGCCGCATGACAGGTCATAAAAACTGAGGGGCGATCAACCTTTGCAGCCAATAGCCCTCGAAAATAAAAAGTTTTAGTGCGGCTTACTAATCGTCTAAACGGAAGCCAATTTTAATAGTCACCTGCCAATGAGCCACCAGCCCATTTACAATATGACCACGTGTCTCCAGAACCTCGAACCATTCAAGGTGATCCAGCGTTTTTGAAGCTTTTGCAATGGCATTACTCACCGCATCATCGCTACCCTGGGTAGAACTGCCAATTATTTCAACATACTTATAGGTATTTGCTGTCATAACGTCCTCCAATCAAATATTGTAAGCAGAGTTTGTTTAGTAAAAAGCGACTAAAACCAGGATCCATTAACAATCCATAGCTAAAACACTACGCCTATAGCCTTCAGCTGACAAGTCAGCGAAACAAGATCTGATACAACATATTAATTGCCAACCCGGTCAGTATGTAGTTCAGCAATTTAGTGAACAGTTCAAATTAATTTTCCCGCGCAGTAGCGTGCCCAGCCAAGAGCCAGCAATTGCGCCCGCGACCATAAACACCAGTAACCCTCCGTAGTCGGTAAAGGAAAAGCCAATCAACCCAAAAACGATGATTTTGGCGAAATGACTAAAACCCATAAAAAAAGCATTAGTGGCAACGACCCTATCCTTATCGCCAGCCAACGCCTTAATCAACAATGGCAAAGTCAGTGGCCCGGCGGCACCACCCAGCCCCATCATGCCCGCAAAGGTTGATGCCAGCAGCGCATAAAACCCCAAAATTAATTCTGTTTGCATGTCATTCCAAGTCAGAGTGTAGACAGGGCATTATAAAATGTCGCAATCAAAGCTACAAAGGTCGCTCAAACGGCAAATAATCTTCTAGATTCAGCCTCCAGTAATTTAATTTTCATCTTGGCTGCCTATAATACCCAGCTGACGCACTCACAACGGACTCAGAGCCTTTCATGGAACAACACTTTTTTGAACAATTGCTCGCCATTCTGGGTGCATCACTGGCAGTAACCGTATTACTCAGACGCCTGAGCCTGCCAAACATCATTGCCTATTTAATCGCAGGCTGTTTGATCGGCCCCCATGTTATGGGCTGGGTCGCCAACCCCGCCGATTTCGCTTTTTTGGCCGAGTTTGGTGTGGTGTTCCTACTGTTCTCATTAGGACTAGAGTTCTCACTACCAAAACTAATTACACTGCGCTCCTCTGTATTTGGACTGGGCAGCGTACAAGTTATTTTTTGTACGCTGTTCTTTGGCGCTGCTACCTGGTTATGGGGCACCAGCATTGAGGCCGCGATTATTATCGCAGGTGCACTAGCGCTATCATCCACCGCCATTGTCACCAAAGAGCTAAGCGCCCTCAAACAGGTGCACAGCCGCCACGGACAACTGTCAATTGGCGTATTGCTCTTTCAGGATTTGGCAGCGGTCTTGTTTCTGATTCTAGTGCCCGTTCTTGCGGGTGGAGAAGATGGCTCTCTGTGGAGCACCTTGGGTTGGGCCACGCTCAAGGCCCTGCTATTGATTGCACTGTTATTAAGTGTCGGTAAATGGCTGTTGCCACCCCTTTATAAGGAAGTAGCACGCGCTCAATCCGAAGAGGTTTTTGTACTCAGCACACTGGTGATTGTTATGCTGGCAGCCTGGGTTACACATACTTTCCACCTATCGATGGCGCTGGGCGGTTTTGTCATCGGCATGATGCTGGGTGAAAGTCACTACCGTCATCAAATCGAAAGTGATATCCGCACCATCAAAGATATTTTGCTGGGCCTGTTCTTTGTCACCATTGGCATGACTGTGCAGGTAGAGCTGCTACTGGAATACTGGCCTCGCATCCTCGCCTTTACCGCGGCCCTGATCCTAACCAAAACACTGCTGATCAGCTTTATGGTTAAGCTCGCCGGTGATAACAAACACAACGCCCTGCAAACGGGTCTTAATTTGGCTCAAGCAGGTGAGTTCGGCCTAGCGCTGCTGGCCCTGGCTATCATGCACAAAGTGGTGCCTGAACAGCAGGCCTCCTTTATTATCATTGTTGCCATCTTCAGCATGGCCGCCAGCCCTTTCCTGATCCGCCACAAAGGGCGTGTCAGCCGCAGCCTGTGGAACCTGTTAGGCGGCCCCGGCGACAGGGAAGAAGATCATATTGTTGAGCTGCCTAACCATGATCACGTCATCATTGGCGGTTTCGGACGTGTTGGTCACACGCTGGCGAACCTGTTACAGGCCAACGATATAAACTACATCGCCGTCGATCAGAATGTCGAACGTGTCAGCCGTGAGCGTCAGCAGGGTTACAATGTAGTTTATGGTGACTGCACCAATATAGATATTCTACAAAGCTGCCACGTTGACAGCGCCCGTATGGCGATCCTGACTTTCCACACCATTGAGATCGCAAGAAATACCATTGAGCATATTCGTTCCGCGGGACTGGAACTGCCAATCATCGTGCGTTGTACAGAAAGCGGCGACTTCAGTGAATTAATTGCACTGGGCGCCGACCAGGTGATTCCAGAAATGCTCGAAGCCAGTTTGGTGATCGGCGAGCAGGTTCTACACCAGTTAGGTATCAAAGAGGACGATATCTTCGAACAGCTTGAACAGGAACGTAGCGAACAACTAAACCTGAACGCTTAAAAGCCACCCGTTTCACTTGCGGGCGGCTCAGGAAGTACTAACCTACTTTTTCAGCGCTAGGTTTACTGGCGGCGGGGTTAAATAACTCTCGGTTACCCGGATACATCAAATTCAGGAAGACCACAAAAGTAATTGCAAATTCGGTCATTTCCCCACGTTTGGATGAATCAGTCAGTCCCTCGACAATAACCAGTGCCACCACATAGGCAATGATGTGGTAATTCTGAGGTGCAGGAAACGCCAAACGATCAAGGAAGCGACGCACGCCTTCTTTGCGACGATACAGCGGCGTCAAAACTGCCAAATACAACAAAAAGACAATACCCAGTCCCTTAGCAAAAATCAGCTTGTTGATTTTTACGCCGTTGATTCTGAGGTTATGCAAATTCATCTCACCCTGGGCATTATGCTCTTCAAAAAACTCACTGGTTTCGACATTAAAAATACGCTGTCCCCAGGAAATTTCTTCACCCGCACCAAAAATAAACACCACGGTCACAAAGGCTAACACACCAATAAACAACGGCTTTTTCTTCCCCCTCAGAGTGACAATACGGTAAACAGTGGCCCCGGCGCACATCAGCAAGCCAAGTACAGTCAGCCATTCAATAAAGCCATCCTCACGCACATAACTTTCACGAAACAGTGCATGGTCAACATGTGACAGCCCCATACCAATAAGCAGTAACACCAGCACCATCGCCATAACCAGCTTTTCTATTCGGGACAACACCATTTCAATACACCTGTTAGTTTGAAGGCTGGCGGCAGAAAAACCTGCACAACCCATATTTTAATAACGCAAACAATGAATAAACCACCACCAGAAGATCAATAAAATAATCCCATAAATTCAGTGAAGGTAGCAATTTAAGATAATAGGCCAACATAGAAGCCAAAATAAGCGCCAGCAATAAATACCAGCGCTTCAAAACACACAAGACTGCCCAGCTAAAAAGGTAACCGAATAATAACACCGACCAGGGTGTGCCAGTATAACCCAGACGATAAGGGTCAAGCATCGTCAGTCCACCCGCCATGGGGTATAACAACAGGCCGCTCAGCACAAAAAAGACCACGACCACTAGCCACTGCTGATCAGGCGACCAATAGGCTTTAAAAGTTTCAAAGCGATTTCCAGCAACGCTAAAAAATAGAAACCCCAGTAGCAGCAAAATGGTGGAGACACTCAAGTAGCTGCTCAGTGAAAAAATATAAGCGCCAATCACCTGACCGTTAAAAGGAACCATGCCACTAACAATCGCGACAACCAGCAAAACGGCCTGACCTTTACGGGGCAACCAAGCACGTATCAACTTCACCAGTAATGCCACCCATAACAGTGAGGCAGCAAAAGTCCCAACATCCGCCCACATCATCATTTCAATGTCTCCAGTCGCTCTTGAAGCCATTGCGCATTAAAGCGAACATGCTTGATACGCTCCTTATTCCAGGTATAAAGCACATGAAAATCACCATCAACTGATTGGCGTACTGCCGGATAGGCAAACTGGTGCTCAAATTCAGGTGTATTTTCTTCCTGCTCTAACTCGTGTAGCAACTGCCAGCTTTTCCCTTCATTTTCACTGAACACCAATGACAGATTGTTCCGTTTATCATGCTGATTATTAAGAACCAACAGCATGCCTCCATCATCAAGCCTTAAACCCGTTACTGCGGCATTAGGGTTCGGTAAATCACTGCGAACAACCGGCGCCCAACTCTTGCCTGCATCATTCGTCCAGGTTTCAAACAGGGTACTGTCTGGCAAGTCAGTGGCATTTCGCATATAGATACGCGCACTATCTTCATCGCTAGGCAAAACAATAGGCTGCAGGCCGTCTCGTCCCGACA
>Ga0209395_1002988_pt1 | contig 21416 bp, 16 predicted proteins | sample GOMGulsemesocosm_3_FD_184635 | JGI IMG/M metagenome (GOLD analysis project Ga0209395, IMG submission 184635) | Methane-oxidizing microbial communities from mesocosms in the Gulf of Mexico - GOM9D Gulf of Mexico (SPAdes) (version 2) | ecosystem: Environmental > Aquatic > Marine > Cold seeps... | reverse complement strand
AGTAAAGATGGATGAGTTGATCTTAACGCCACAATTTTGGCAGAGCAATTGGTCGTTAGCCGTTATAACAAACAGCCGTTATTTCAGTGAGTTGAATGTGCCGTTCCAAGTGATATCGAAAGGTCACGTCGAAGTTAAGCCCACGGATACATCGATAAGCACCAAGCTCATCGTTAATAGTGCAACATTAACCGCACATAAATTTAAATACTCAGATATGTCGAGTGAGAATATTAAGGTTTCTTTACTTGACGCTATGACGGTGAATATTAGCAACAATAGCGTATTACCGTTCGACTTTGCTTTATCGACTACGTCATTCAATAACCAATATCAGAATGAATATAAGGTAGATAGATTTTCGGCGCAGCATCGAGGACGTTTTAGTACTAAAAGTGTGAGTGTGAAATCAGATTGGCAATTAGATGATGTGGTAATGAAAAGTACAAATACCGTTACGCTATTAAATTTAACGCCGTACAAAATTGCAGGGCATTGGCAATACCCTCAGCAATCCATCCCTTCTTTAGTGACTGATAAATATCCTTTACCCGTGGGGTTATATCTACCTGGGTTGGTGGACAATAGGCTTGATTATCAGCTGATGTTAGAGGAACAACATAGTTATTTAACCGCAAGTATGTCGGGCAAGATAACAGCCAATAGCAGTACTTTTAATGATATAACTGCCACGGATATTAATGCGAATTGGCGTTGTAAGATTGAGGCCGACAAACCCGATTTAGTGGCATCTTTAAATACCGATTGCCTTATTAACAGCAATGTTACATCTGTTGATATGGGGCTTGTTGCTACCAATGTTAATTTTACTGGCTTGGTGAGATTTGCTAATGAACAGTTGCAAGTGGTGATTGATAACGCCTCAGCAAATGTGTTTTCTGGTACAGTGTCATTGTCACCATTGTTAATTACCGATTTTGATCATATTGTAGGTCAAGTGCGTGTTCGTAATCTATCTTTACCTGAGGTAATTGAATTATATCAAGTTCCTGGTGTTAAAGTGACAGGGTTATTAAAAGCGGATTTACCTTTTGTAGCTAAAGGTCGCGCAGTATCAATAATAGATGGCACGATAGAGCAGCAAGGTATCGGTGGGGTGATTCAAATAAAGGATAACGCCACAATAGATCAGTTAAAGTTAACACAACCGCAATTGCTTTATGCTTTAGAGCTGTTAGAAAACTTGCATTATGATAGTTTACACAGTGATGTGAATTTTAAGCCGAGCGGAGAGACTAAATTAACGATTAATATCAAAGGGCGGAACCCTAGCGTTGAACGCCCAATTGAATTTAATTATTCCCACGAAGAAAATATATTGCAGCTATTTCGTAGTTTAAGAATTAATGATGCGATGTATGATGCGCTTGATAAAATGAATAACCCATAAGGATATAATATGAAAGCACTGTTATTTAGTGCAAGTTTACTTGTACTTATTGCTGGTTGTACGCCAACAGTACAACTTGCCGTTCCCGATAAACCAATTGTGATTAATTTAAATGTAAAAATTGATCACGAGATTAAAGTGAAAGTAGATAAAGAGCTAGATGATGTGTTTAGCGATGATGAGTTATTCTAGTCAAACGGAGATTACAATGAGAAGAATTTTTTCAACCTTGATTATTTTAGTCGCTATGTCATTTTCGGTACAGGCGATTGATTTACAAGACGCAAAGAAATCAGGATTAGTTGGTGAGCAAACTAATGGTTACCTTGGCGCTGTGAAACCAAGCAGTGAAGTGAATGCATTAGTTAAAACCGTAAATGATAAGCGAAAAGCTAAATATCAAGAGTTAGCAACCAAGCATAACGTGTCGGTTAAGGCTATTTCTGTACGAGCAGCGAAAAAAGCAATGTCGTTGACAGAAAAAGGCCAGTTTATTGAATCTTCTCCAGGTCAATGGAAGAAGAAGTAATACACGTTTAAAATATACTAAGCTGGTATAAAGTATAATTCGGTTAAAGTGATAAGCCTCATTGTGAAATGTTTTGATAACATGGCAGTGGGGCTTTTTCTTTATAAAACATATTCTTGTAGCTAACTGTATTGCTATCAATATTGTATAACCTGAAAACCTAAGTTGGACTTACGTAGTTTATTAGGCATATTTTTCTAAAGTAACAACATTTGTTACTATGTTTTAACATATATGGTTAGTGTAACGTGTAATTTGTTACATCGCCTTAACACTTATCGGTGGCTGACTTTCCTCGTTAATGTGTTATGGAATTACTTAAATACTAGTATGTTACAAACAAAAGGACACAAACTTATGTTACGGAAAGCTGCGTTAACTGTTGCGACTTTATCGATATATTCTGCACTGTTCAGTACTCAAGCACTTGCTCATGGCTGGTCAGAATATCCAGTAGCGAGACAGAAAATATGTTCAGACCAAGGTGGTATTTGGAGTGGCACGCCACCTAATGCGGCTTGTGCGCAAGCAAAAGACATATCAGGGCCTTACCCATTTGTTCAGAAAAATGAATATTCAATTAATATTAATGACTTTAACAATATTCAAGCAGTTAAAAATGCTATTCCTGATGGAACCTTGTGTTATGCAAATGACCCTCAGAAAAAAGGAATGGGAGCCGGACATTCGGGATGGAATCGAACAAAAGTGCAGGCGGGAACATTCCAGTATGTGTTTAAGGCTACCGCTCAACATAACCCTTCTTTTTGGCAATTTTATTTAACCAAACCGAATGCTGATCTATCTAAACCTCTTGCATGGGATGATCTCGAACTTATTCAAGAAGAAGGCAATATATCTGCAGTTGGTGGTAAGTATCACACTAATGTCACTATTCCAACTGACCGCGTCGGTGATGCAGTGTTGTTCGTACGTTGGCAGCGTATTGATGCCGCAGGCGAGGGCTTTTATAATTGTAGTGACATTACGATTGTGAATAATGATGTAACGCCGCCGCCAGTTGATCCGGACCCGGAGCCTACTTCACCATATCTTGTGCAGGGTAGTACCTTTATTCCACAAAATATTAGCTTAGACTCTGCATCTGTTGGCGATACGGTTAGCTATAAAGTCTTGAATAAAAATAGTGTTGAACATGCTTCATTCTCCCTCGTAATCACAGACGAAAACAAGAATGATTGGGATCGTTTATTGGCTTCAAACGTGAATGGTTGGTATGAATCGACTAACGATGGCAACGTGTTTATTGGCCGTTGGCACGATGAAATGAATCATTATATGTATTTCAAAAATGATTTACATAGCAACTATTTTAATTCGAAAGATTCTCGAGCATCTGGTGAGTTTTCGATAACGACAGAAGATATTGGTATTGATGCGGTCATATTACCTAAGGTGTTAAAAAATCTTGATGGAGCGAGTGTTGAACACGGTGATTATGTTGTGTTGACACACGCTAAAAGTGAAGGTGATACGACTAACGTAGAGTGGTTACAAACCAGTGGTCTACCCGTTCATATGAATATCGGTTCGAATAATGAACTTATTATTAAAACCGCTGATTTACCTAATAGACGTGAGGAGTTTACGTTTAAATTACTGCTCAGTAACAGTAGTGTGACGGATGCAGATGTATATTCTTTTGTGATGGAGCCATCTAAAATAACAGAACCGACAGAACCAACGGAACCAGATAGTAATACGTGGAGTGCAAGCCAAACCTATACTGCTAAAGAGGTTGTTATCTACGACGGTAAGTCATGGACGGCTCAATGGTGGACTTCTAATGAGGAACCTGGCACGACTGGCCAATGGGGTGTTTGGCGTTAAGCTAAATATACTAAGCCTCATTGTGATGTTTTGATGACATAACGGTGAGGCTTTTTGTTTATATTTCCTATCCTCAATCCTTTATCATGCTCATACCCTATGAACTTAATCTACTCAATTATATATAGTGATTTGAGAATTATGAAAATTTAATAGGTGATTTTTATTGTGCATATAGAATGTATTTTATACATACATATGAAAAAACATATGCATTGTAATGCTCGTGTCACATGAATAATATTAATTTATATATGGCTAGGCGAATATCTTTAATAATGCTCTTTTAATAGTAATAAATTAGGATTATTTTAGTGATACACAGAATATATTTATTGTTCATTCTTATTGGCTTCCCTAGCATCGTATATTCGAGTACGGATATTTATTTTGAACGTTTCAAACCCAAAGCATGTACGCATGAACAAAAAAATGGTGATTTAGTATTTAACATAGATAACAATCGAATTGATCTTTCTGATGCTGCGTTAACGTGCACGAAAGAAGTCGTAAATAATAAATGGTTTTACCACATTGAATATGATGGCTATGATTTTAATTATGATGATATCAATGACAAACTAGATCTTACGGTCAAAGTCCAAGCATTCATGGATTCCACAGTAGCCTACACTAAGACTGATAATGATTCTTTTGTAAAACTAGGTAAACGCTCAATAGTTAATGATATTAATAATAATTGGAGTGTGGGTAATCATGTTATTAAAAATCAAGAGTCTCTACAATTTTCTATTATAGACGCTAAATTATCTTTAAATGATTATTATGTAAATGATAATAGATTCATAAAGGCTAAGTTGGTTGAACCTGATGCCGGTTATGAGCATAAATATATAATTGGAACAGGAAGTAATTTAGTCAGTGGTGAGTTTAGAAAACCACGAAAAACGATTAAACTTGATTCTAAATTAGCAACAATCACTGGTGCGGGAAGCTCATCAATTAAAAAAGATTTTGCAATTCATAATATAAATTTTAAATTAACAATTATGTCTCGAAATGAAGAGATTATAGATTCTAATTTATCTGATTATTCTTCATATCCATCTGGCTCTACATTCAGTAAAGCATATCCTGAGCAAGATCGTGAATCGACGCATTATCCATCATTTTCTTGGGATCATATACCACGCTGGTTGGCGGTAAGAAAAGCAACGTCATTTACTAATGAAGAGGTTTTGTCTATTAGTAATTACGATATAGTCATGCTTGAAAAAAGTAATCACCAAGGATTAAAGACTGTTGATGCTGGCATATTAGATGCGGCGACGCGATTGAAGCAGATAAATGAAAATTTAACAACACTATTTTATTTTAATGCGAGGGTTCATTATACCGGTTATAGCTTTGATCAGGAATTCGAAGATAATAAATGGGATTGGAGTAAAAAAGTAACTGATAATAATAACGTAGAATCAATTTTCATGTTTAAAGATCGTTATTATTATCATGAATTTACATCTCCAGGGATGAGAGCATGGTGGGCAAAAAGTGTACTAGATACAGTCAGTCATCCCCAAATTGATGGCTTATTTATTGATGCAATAGCGAAAACACCAAAAGAAGATTTGAACAACCCTCTATTTGTTAATGGCAAGCCTAATACGGATTTCGCATTATTGGTTGATGATGTCGCAAAAAACTTACCTGGCGATAAGTTATTTATCGGTAATACATTAAGAGCTGAAACAAATAACGGCAGCCGTAGCCACTTGAAATACCAGGATGGTTCATACTTGGAAAGGTGGACGATTCCAATGAAAGGTACATCACCAAAAATGAGCAGTGCAGATGCCATCTCACTCAGTATTCAATTAATGAGAGAAGCATCATCAAAAGGAAAAGTCATTATGCTTCAGAGTTCGCCTGTCACCGACGATCCAATTCCTAATAGTTTAGTTGAGAAAAAAGCGTATTTAGCAAAACACGTTGATTTCCCATTAGCTGTATTTTTGATTGCTGCAGGCGAAAATTCATTCTTTAGTTATCAGTTAGGGGTTAGTGCGGATGAAAAAGTCCAAGATATTTGGAATAGTGATTATATTCCCCAACTTAATCGGCCTCTTGGTCAGCCTTTAACAGAACCTAAGCAGACTGGCTTTATTTATGAAAGGAAGTTTGAATTTGTTGATGTCTGGGTTGATGTTGAAAAAAAGATAGCGCGTTTAACTTGGAAGTAATGAGTTTTCTATTTTCAACGATACTTACTTTAATCTCGGTTCAGAATGTTATTACGAGCACCGTAGGAAGCTTTGTTCTCTGCGGTGAGTGAAGTCGTGGCATGGATTATTCAGGGTTACGACTTACATTATAAATTTTAATTGCAAAACAGCCCAACAATGATGAATAAATTACATCTTAGTTGGGCTGTTGTATATTCGGCTATCGAGTACTACTTATGTACGAGGTTAGCCAACCGCTGGGATCATGTTTGCCATTTGCAAAAACTGCGATGCAATGATCAAACAGCCCATTAAACTTGCAAGCATGAGCGTTACGTTGCCACCGATAACTCTATAACCACTTGCATCTGCTTTACGTTGTTTAGAAACCATAGCAACCGGTAAGAAGATCGCAAGTATAACCAATGCGATAGCTGCGTAACCGAGTGCTGTAATGAAGCCTTGTGGATAAAACAGTGCGAAGGCCAATGGTGGAACAAATGTCACCAGTGCTGTTTTTACACGGTGTGATTTACCGCCCGCGTTAGTACTATCGTCGCTGTCATTGTTACTATTAATTCTAATGTTAGTGCGTTTCATCATGCCTGATAACAAATCAAACAAGCCTAAACTGACACCTAAGAATGAAGTTGCTAAAGCAAGATCTGCAAACACAGAGACAGACTGACTGACTTGCGGCTGTTGTAACACAGAGCTGAGTGATGAAATGAAGCTGGTTAACGAGTTGTTTGCCATTAAAGTCGTTTGGCTTAATACACCTTGCGTTGCGACTTGCCATAGCAGGTAGATAACAAGTGGCGCAGATGCACCGCAGATCATCACTTTCTTTAGTGTTTTAATATCAATACCCACATAACGTACGATCGACGGAATACTGCCGTGGAAACCAAACGAAGTGAAAATCACGGGTAAAGCCGATAACAATAACCCCTGCTGTACAGGCATTTCTAATAGGTTAATCGACTGCACGTGAGGGAATAACAGACTGAGCGTGAGTGCCAAGACGATAATTTTTACGCTAAACAGTACACGATTCACGATATCAACCGAGTGCGTGCCAATCGACACCACTGTCGCGACAATGAATGTTAGTAGCACCGCACCAAATTGTGGGGTTAACTCTAAACTCAATAAATCATTTATTTTGTTGGTTAACTGCGAACCGCCACCGGCAATATACGCGGCACAAAGGGCATAGAATAAGAAGAAAGAAGCAAATGTTGCGAGATATTGACCGGGTTTACCCAGTAAATTTTTTGCAAGCGAGTTAAGGGTCGCATCTTGTTCGGCATGCTGATGTATTTCTAACATCAACAACGCTGTATACGTCATTAATCCCCAGTTCACGATAATCAAAAATGCTGCTGTATAGAAACCTAAACCAGCTGATGCAAGGGGTAAAGCTAACATACCGCCACCAAGTGCGGTACCAGCAACAATAAGGGTACTTCCTACTATCTTACTCACAGTTATAAAACCTTATTCACAGTCATAAAACATTCCATTACGGATTGCAATTAAAAAGTCGTAAACATTTGTTTACGGTAAGTGCCTTAAATATCCATAAACCATTAAGGTATAGCGAGTTTACTTATTTTATATGGGTTAATGCAATGTAATTAGCGTAAAAAGTGTAAATTATATCGTAAAGTAATTTTTACACCTGTCAGTTCTGGTTTTTAATAGTGTTAATTTCTGCTGTCGATTGGTTGGTAGCCTTGTGCGGGCTACGAACTTTAGCAATTACGTAGTACCATAGGGGGTCTTTTATTTGCTCAGATAATAATTCTTTATGTTTAAGTTTTTTGAAAAATGGTCTTCGGCTTTTCCCAAGCATCAGCCTGAACAGCCGCCGCAAGATATTGTGGCATTTTGCCGTTATTATACCCGTGGCTTTGAGTCGCCTTTATTAGTGATGGCTGTATTAAGTGCGATGATTGCTATTTTAGAAGTGTCGTTATTTGGTTTTATGGGGCAACTGGTGGATTGGTTGTCAAATCATGAGCCTCAGAATTTCTTAACTGATGAAAGTACTAACCTCATTGGCCTAAGCGTATTGATACTGGTGGTGATGCCATTGTTGGTATTATTACATTCATTAATCATGCATCAGACATTACTGGGCAATTACCCTATGTCTATCCGCTGGTTAGCACACCGTTATTTATTACGTCAAAGTGTGTCTTTTTTCCAAAGTGATTTTGCAGGTCGTATTGCCACAAAAGTGATGCAAACAGCCTTGTCTGTACGTGAAACCGTGATGAAATTACTGGATGTATTGGTCTATATCTCAGTGTACTTTATTGCAATGCTCGTCATGATTGGGCAGGCTGACATACGACTTATGTTACCTATGCTGGCGTGGTTTATTGGTTTTGTTGCTATCCAATTGTATTTTGTGCCGAAGCTTAAACAGATCTCGACAGAACAAGCTAATGCACGCTCAATGATGACCGGGCGATTAGTCGACAGTTATACCAATATCACCACGGTTAAGTTGTTCTCGCATAACGCTCGTGAGATGGTATATGCCGAAGAAGGCATGGACGAATTTCTTGTGACGGTGCATAAACAGATGCGTTTGGTTACGGGATTCACCTTTTGCGTCGAGTTATTAAATTATTTATTACTCTTTGGTGTTGCTGCTATTTCGATCATGCTGTGGTTAGACGCCAGTTTAAGTGTGGGTGTCATTGCTGTCGCGATCAGTTTAGCGTTACGCCTTAACAGTATGTCTAAATGGATCATGTGGGAAATTGGTGGTCTGTTTGAAAATATGGGCACGGTGATTGATGGCATGAATACCTTAGCCAAGCCGATTGATATTGAAGATAAACCAAATGCTAAACCGTTAGCTGTTTCAGCGGGTGAAATAGAGTTTGATAACATTAGTTTTCATTACGGTGAGTCAGCTGGCGTGATTGATAAATTAAACCTCAAGATCAAGCCCGGGGAAAAGGTTGGTCTTGTGGGGCGTTCAGGTGCAGGTAAGTCGACCTTGGTTAACTTGTTAATGCGTTTTCATGATGTGGAAGCGGGGGCGATCAAAATTGATGGGCAAAATATCAGTGATATCCAGCAAGACAGTTTACGCGGTCAGATTGGCATGGTGACACAGGATACCTCCTTATTACATCGTACTATTCGCGATAACATTATGTATGGCGATCCGGACGCGAGTGAAGCGCAATTGCTCCAAGCCACAAAACAAGCATGTGCACATGAGTTTATTAGCACCTTAACAGATACATTTGGTAATAAAGGTTATGACGCACAGGTTGGGGAGCGAGGAGTTAAATTATCGGGTGGTCAACGTCAGCGTATTGCTATCTCTCGCGTGCTATTAAAGGATGCGCCGATTCTGGTGTTAGACGAAGCAACGTCAGCGTTAGACTCTGAAGTTGAAGCTGCCATTCAAGATAGTTTAAATGAACTGATGGACGGTAAAACTGTAATTGCAATTGCGCACCGCTTATCAACAATTGCAGCGATGGATCGTTTGATCATTTTAGATGAAGGTCGTGTTGTAGAGCAGGGATCACATAAAGAACTCTTAGCTAAGCAAGGTATTTATGCACAACTCTGGGCACATCAAACAGGTGGCTTTATCGGTTAAAATACATAATATGCCTTAATTACAGATGCTACGCAGCTCACATATTACTCAATGTGTTGAGCTGCATATACTCATCTACCACACATGCATATCTTCTATAAATCTTGTTGTTATATGAAGGTACCACTTTAGTGTTAATTGCTTTCGTTTCATTTATATCATATTGATTCATATCAATAGTTATTTATACTGCAAGCGTAAAATATTAATAATAATAATTGTTATCATTAGGATTAGGTGAAGATATGAAGTTAGCGCTATTAAACGATGGTGTTGCCGCTAAAATTACTGATATGTCAGGATTACCTGCTGACACGCGAAAGAAGTTAATGGTGATAGGTGTGCTACCTAATACTCAAGTCACATTAATTCGTCGTGCGCCAATGGGGGACCCGTTGCAAATATCTGTGCGTGGAGTTTCGGTTGCGATTCGTAAGCAGTTAGCACAACAGATTGAAGTTGAGGTCGCTTAATGTTGTATCAAATCTTAACTATTGGTAATCCAAATAGTGGTAAAACTACATTATTTAATGCGCTAACAGGGGCAAACCAACGCGTTGGTAACTGGGCTGGTGTGACGGTTGATAAGAAAACCGGGCGATATGGCCATGCGGGTGATGAGTTCTTATTAACCGATTTACCGGGTATTTATGCCTTGGACAGCAGTAACGAAGTGAATAGTGTTGATGAAATGATCGCGTCGAAAGCTGCGTTGGATCATGCGGCAGATCTCATCATTAATATTGTCGATGCTTCGTGCTTAGAGCGTAGTTTATATATGACATTGCAATTGCGCGAGTTAGGTCGTCCAATGGTAGTTGTGTTAAACAAGATGGACGTATTAGCGCGTCAACGCCAAGTGTTAGACGTTAAAAAGTTAGAAAAAGCCCTTGGTTGTCCAGTACTTGCATTATCTGCAAATGCTAAAAACGAAGTGAACAATTTTAAAGAAGATTTACATTCAATCGTACAAAAAGGCGTGGTCACCGTCCCGCTTGCGATGGACTACGGAACAGAAATAGAAGCGGCGATTAATGAACTAGACGTTTATTTTATAGATCACGATGCCGCCCCACGTTCGCTCGCCATTCGTGCGCTTGAAAATGATGCGTTAATTGTCGATCTTATTAGTCTTGATGCCTTGATGATGATTGCTGACGTTAAGAATAAAGTCGCAGAGTCAATTGAAACAGATTTCCATATTGCCAACGTTCGATATACCTTTTTACACCAGCTGTGTAATAAAGTGCGTCGTCAGGAAGGTAAGCTAAGCCGTTCATTCAGTGATAAAGTCGACCAAGTTGTGCTGAATAAGTACATTGGTATACCATTCTTTTTTGCGGTGATGTACTTAATGTTTATGTTTTCCATCAATATTGGTGGTGCATTCATCGATTTCTTTGATATCAGCTTTGGCAGCGTACTTGTTGATGGCGGACACTATTTATTAGATGGGTTACTGCCTGTTTGGCTCGTTACTATCATTGCTAATGGTATTGGTGGCGGTATCCAAACAGTTGCAACCTTTATTCCCGTAATTGGCTGTTTATATTTATTTTTGTCGTTACTTGAAAGCTCGGGTTACATGGCGCGTGCAGCGTTTGTGCTTGATAAAGTAATGCAACGAATTGGCCTCCCTGGTAAAGCATTTGTCCCATTGGTATTGGGCTTTGGCTGCAACGTACCTGCTATTATGGCTACTCGTACACTCGAACATGAGCGTGAACGTCGTTTAGCTGCGGCAATGGCACCGTTTATGTCATGTGGCGCGCGATTACCTGTGTATGCATTATTCTCGGCGGCATTTTTTCCTGAACATGGCCAAAATATTGTATTTGCGTTATACATTATTGGCATTTTAGTGGCAGTATTTACTGGGCTAATATTACGCTGGAGCTTGTATCCTGGCCGCAGTGATAGCTTTATTATGGAAATGCCGGATTACGAATTACCGACAATGCAGAATATGCTTATCATCACTTGGCAAAAACTAAAACGTTTTGTGTTTGGTGCGGGTAAAACCATTGTATTAGTTGTCGCATTTTTAAGTTTCTTTAATTCATTAGGGACTGATGGTAGTTTTGGTAATGAAGAAACTGAAAGTTCAGTATTATCGCAAGTTGCACAAGTGGCAACGCCGTTACTTGCACCTATCGGTATTAAAGCAGATAACTGGCAAGCAACCGTGGGTATTATTACGGGGATTTTTGCTAAAGAAGCGGTTATCGGCACGTTAAATAGTCTGTATTCAAGTGCAGAGGAAGATGATGCTGAATTTGATTTATTAGCCAGTTTACAAGACGCTATATTATCAATCTCGGCTAATTTGGCGGATTTAAGTTATTCAGATCCATTGGGTGTTGATGTGGGGGATTTAACGGATATGAACGCGGTTGCTGACGATCAAGAAGTGGATGTGACAATCTTTGGTAATTTGAAAGAGAGCTTCAGTTCTGACGCTGCTGCTTTTGCATTCTTATTATTTATTCTTTTATACACACCTTGTGCTGCGGCAATGGGCGCTTATGTACGCGAATTTGGTCGTCCATTTGCTGTTTTCATTGCTGGCTGGACTATGTTCTTAGGTTATTTTGTTGCCACTATGTACTATCAAATCGTTGAGTTTTCAGCACATCCGACATCAAGTATGGGCTGGATAGGCTTCTTCAGTGTGTTGATGTGCGTTGTTATTGCACTACTGAAAAAACAAGGTAATAAATTAAAACTACAAGAGGAACAGGGTCAATATGATTTTAACACGTCTGAAGGATCATCTTGTTGTTAATGGTAGAACCAATAGAACTGAGCTAGCCAAAATATTTGGAATTAGTGAAGACGGTATCGATGCGATGCTGACACTTTGGGTAGCGAAAGGAAAAATATCAACAACAGTCAGCGAACGTCCTCGACTTGGACAATTAAACTGCGATGTTTACTATCGCTGGAATGAAGAGTATGAACTTGCCGTCACTGTTATTAACTAAGCAATGTTGTTGATTAAAACGGTGTTTAGCTAGGCCCGAACTCATATTATCAATAAAAAGGTAAATACTTGACTAAAGAAATCGGGTATTTGCCTTTTGTCAATTACGGACCTTGTATGATCACATATACTTAATCTAAATTACTATTTAAAGGTTAAATTAATGCAAATTACAGACTTGGCGGCGGAACAAAAAATTCTCCCAGTATTACGTCTTGGCTTTCGTCCTTTTTTCTTAGCAGGCGCTTTGTTCAGTATGGTTGCATTGCTGTTATGGGGTGCAATGTTGTCTGGTTATATAACATTTCAGCCTTACGGTGGCGGCTTGTGGTGGCATATACATGAAATGTTGTTTGGTTTTGGCTGTGCAATAGTTGCAGGTTTCTTGTTAACCGCGATCCAGAATTGGACTGGGGTTCGTGGTATTTCGGGATTACCCTTACTTTGTTTATTCATGCTTTGGCTGGCTGGTCGAATTGTTTTACTTTTACCCATGTCATTAAATGATTACGTTATCATGTTGATTGATTTAAGCTTTCTACCCGTAGTTGCTTATGTTTTAGCCAAACCCTTGTTAAAAATAAAACAGTACCGAAATTTATTTTTTGTACCTTTATTAGTTTTATTTACCTTGGCAAATATTGAAATGCATTTGGCTAAATTAGGTTTAGCTAACATGACAGTCAACCAAGCGGCTTATGCATCTGTAATGCTAATGGCATTTTTAATGTCGGTGATGGCTGGTCGTGTTGTGCCGATGTTTACTGCCAACGGGACTAAAACTGCAAAAGTATTACCACTTCCTTGGTTGGAAAAATTATCAGCAGGCAGTTTAGGTGTTATTACCCTACTGTTATTAATTCACCCTTTATTTTCTGTTCCTAAGTCTGTATTTGGTATCTTATTTATTCTCGCTGCATGTTGCCAAGCCATTCGCTGGTATCGCTGGAAGCCTTGGATTACCTTGGGTGTGCCGCTGTTGTGGTCTATCCATGGTTCGTTATTTTTTATCTGGGTAGGACTATTTACCATAGGCATGAGTTACTTTATTAATGTCCCAATTGTTAATCATTTGTGGCATTTAATTACAATTGGCGGCATGGGCGGACTAATTTTGGCTATGATCTCACGTGTTTCACTAGGTCATACAGGACGTATGTTGCAACAGCCTAAAGCGATGTTCTTGGCATTTTTGAGTATTTTTATCGCGGTCATAATACGTGTAATAGGCCCTATTTTTTGGATGCAGTATTATATTACCTTTATCAATTTGAGCATTGTATTTTGGTTAATTTCATTTGGGTTGTTTGCTTATCATTACGCGCCGATGTTGTTTAGAGCGCGACAGGATGGCCGTCCAGGTTAGAACCGTTTGACAGCTAAACAAGGTTTATATAAAGTGGCGGGCATGTGCCACCTAAAATGAACTTAATTATGGATTTACTCCAGTTTTACAAGTGCTTAGCAGATGATACTAGATTGAAAAGTCTATTGTTAATACTGAAAGAAAATGAATTATGTGTGTGTGAATTAACGCATGCATTAGAACAAAGCCAGCCAAAGATATCACGCCATTTGGCCCTGTTACGTCAGAAAAAATTAGTCATTGACCGACGACAGGGCCAATGGGTGCATTATAAAATTAACCCTAATGTCCCTGACTGGGCACAAGAAATATTGTCACTTACATTAGCGAATAACTCGAATAGTCTTCAACAAGAAGTACAGCGTTTAGGTACAATGACATGTCGCCCTAATCGTGAAGAATTATGTAATTAACTTAAAGTAAACATTCAATACATTCATTTAATATTATTTTTTAAGCATGCCCCTGCCAGGATAACTTGCTGTTTTAAATTTATATTTGGCGATATTAACCCCAATAAAACGAGACTACGTGTCACCTTGTTATGTTACTATGGTAGTGAACCATAAACAGGGATGATTAATGAATAACATGACTAGTCACGCACTTGATGCGTATTTTGATGAATTACAAAGATTTAGCCAGCTACTGTCTAAACAGGAAGAATACGACACAGCTGTGGCTGCAGCCAATGGGGATAAATCTGCTCGAGACACTATGATCCAATCAAATTTGAAATTGGTTCTTATGGTGGCGAAGAAGTATAAAAATTATTCACTTGATTGGGATGAGATCATTCAAGAGGGTAATACCGGCTTAATGCATGCGGTAGATAAGTTCGACCCAGAACGTGGTTGCCGATTTTCAACCTATGCAGTGTGGTGGATAAGAAATAATATCGAACAGTATATTATGAACCATTCTCGAACTATCCGTATACCCATTCATGTTACACGCGTCTACAAACAAATATTGAAAGCTTCATCTGAACTTGGCCTTGATCTTGATACCAATGAAGGTATTACCAAAATTTCCCAAGAACTCAAAATATCACCTCGTAAAGTACTGAATATATTAGGTCATTATTTTAATGAAGGATCTTTAGATAAAGAGATCCGCGGTGGTGATAATTTATTGGCCAGTCTAAAAGATTTGGTTGCAGCTGAAGTTAATTGCCAGCCTGATATTCGTTATGAAAAATGTGATTATTATGAATATATGGACGCATTATTAGAATACCTACCGGTTCGTAGTCAAAACATTATTCGTTTACGCTTTGGTTTTAAAGGGCAGGACCCAATGAGCTTAGAAGCCATTGCACAGTTAATGGATATTTCCCGCGAACGTGTAAGACAAATTATTCGTAATGGACTGAGCCAAGTTAGAGAGCAATTATGTGCGAATGACTTGGTAAAAGAAGATTTTGATTTTGAAGCAGATTCTATTTGTACGACAAGTATTTAATGATAATAAGGTCAGCTATAGATAAAATGGCCGACCTTATTTGCTGTTAGCCGTTAATGAATGACGGTTACTATGCCTTGAATGCCATATTCAGTAAGGCAATTAATTTAGCTGGGTCATTTTGTGTCTGTGTTATCTCACCTAAAGTGACAGCTTGTTCTGGGTTCACAGAAATAGTGATACTTTTCGGATCATTAATAAATTTAACAAATGTTGCAGCCGCATTTTTCGCAAGCTTTATCTCTGCATCACTTAGCTCATTATTCTTGTTTTCAAGATCTGCCGCAAGCAGGTTATTTACCTTATCTGATACACGCTGTTTTAATTCTTCAACACTGATATCTGACGTTTGCGCTTCTTGTTTAAGCAGGCGCTGAATAAATGATTGGTCTGTGTAAGTAAACGTAGCAGTATTTAGCTGATAGTGCGGGTAAGAGAATAATAGGCTAATTGGCTGCTTCGGATCAAATTGGAAGTTAGCTAAGTTAAGCGAGTATTCCATTTTACCCATATCTTGTGCACTTAGACCAAGCTCTAAATCCATTACGTCATTAACGTAAGTGTATTTTGTTGATAGGCTGATTAACATATCATCCGTATAACCAAGTTCTTTAAGCTGTTCTGCTGTTTGTGGTTCTATATCATCAATGCTAATTGAAATCCCGTTTAATGCGATGTCTAACGCGGCAGGGAATTCTGATTCGACATCAAACTTATTAATGGTTATTTCATTAATAGTGACAGGACTTGCGCTGCCATCAACAGGGCTTAGCACTACGTTATGTAATTGAATTTTCTGGGTGATAGGTTCAACACTTAGATCGCCATATTTAACATCAATCATAGGTTTCATTTCGATGATCTTTGCATCAAGTTGTTTTTCTACTTTGTCTGTCATATAAAACTTACCGCCAGCATAACTTGCTGCAAGTCCGGCGATAACCACGCCTGAAATTAATTTAATATTCATGATGTCACTTATTGGTTGGGTTGATTTTATTAGATGTAATTAAAAATACATATTACTGAGTAGATTATGTATTGGTTACCAAATGATTGGAATAGTTCAGTGGAATTTAAATAAAAAAACGAAGGTTTATCACTAAACCTTCGTTTGTTATGAGCAATTGCTCAGTCTATTGTTTGATTATTGGCTTAATCAGTCGTTAAGGAACTGATTTAGGGTCAAGTAAACTGTTATCAATATTGCCGATAGTACTGCCATCACCAGTTAGGAAGTTAGTGATATGGCTCTGTAGTTCATTGGTAGTATTTGTATCAGCATTAGGATGATCTGCATGACCTGTATAATCTAGAATCACAGAACTATGTTCACCAGCAAGGAATAATGCCGCTTTCTTATTTGTGTCTGTAAACGTATAAATATTTTTAAGTTTAAGTTGCGTCATTAGTGGTTCAGTACCAGCAATTGGCGAGTAAGCTGCTGCATAGCCAGCTTTCGGATCTAGGAAATTCGGAATTACCGAGTCACCTTTTACTTGTGCTAAGTAAACCGGTGTATCCTTAATTTTACGCGCTAAAGCGAATGGATCTGCCGTTTCAAGAACGGTCTGAGCGGCGACAGCAAAGCTTTGGAATGTAGCATCAATTTTCGTTTGAGTTCCTGGCTTAAGGAGTTCTATATAATCATAATAGCCATTAAAACATGCCTTATTATCTTTAAGTGGTTTGTCAGTGTCAGGGTTATTCACTGGATCAGGATCGCAGTGGTTCCCAACAAAATTTATATAGCCATTACTATATTTATCCTGCGTATCACTTGCCGCCATTAAACCATGTTTAACAGTGCCACCAAACTCTTCAGAATTAAGTAGTAAGTATGGAATACCGCCACCTGGATTAGCAAATGCTGCTTTGTCTATTTTAAAGTATTGATCGCCATCACCAACGACACCGTCATTATTCGAGTCAGGTAAAGGTCTGTCTATAGTAGCTTGCAAGCTAATACCTGTCATAGCACCGAGAGAATGGCCAAAGAAACTAACTTTAGATGTATCAAGAACATCTAATTCTGTACCTGGTGTTGTAACGATCAGGTTAAGACCTGCACGTAAGCCGATTAGATCTGCAACAGCTTGACGTAAGTTATCACGAGCAACAGGTAAGTAAGTAAAGTTCATGAAAACGTCAGCATGTGCTTCATTTGTGACAGTGTTATCACTTAGTTTGCGTTCGCCGTGTAGTGGTAAGTCGATTGCCAATATCGCATAGCCCTTAGCTGCAAGCGCAGCGCCGGATGCTAGAATGTTTTCTTTGAATGATGTGATGCCATGTTGATATATTACTACTGGAACTTTCGTTCCTACGGGCACATTCCTTGGAGTAATTAATAAGAAGTTAACCTTTTCAACAGATTTTACCTGTGGGAGAGGGCTGTACTTAGTAATGAGACGCTCAGAATCAAGCTGCTTACCATTAAGTGTGAATGATTTACCAACAAGCTTAAGCTGCTCTTTAGGATCTGCAAGCTTGGTTGGATCAATTCCCGCCGCTCCTAACTGCTTGACAAGATCTAATTTTTCTTTATCAGACCCTGAAGTTAATACACCATTGATAATAGCTAAGCTCGGCATGGCACTTTGCCATGGAGTCTTCTTCCATTTTTCATCTGTTACATCTCGCTCTAAGAACGAAGGTAATTCAATAACACCTGTGTGCCCTTTTATCACAGCATCTAGAGGACCAAGCGGTTTAGGTGTTAGTCCTGATAGTTTATATAATTTGCTTAAGTCTGAGTTATTTGGATTTGCGCCATCTTTCCAGAGATTTTTACCAGCAAGTGCTGATGCTGTGGCCATTTTCACGCTATATAGCGCTTCACCAGCCGATGAAGTGGTAAACCAGCTTGAATAAATGATGTTTTCATAATCAGCGATGCCATAAGCATCCATCAGGCCTTCAACTTGCAATACTATTTTTTGTGGTATTTCTAGCTTACTGCCAGTTTGATCAATTTGTTTGTTTTTTAAAGCTGCGTAGCTAGTCGACATACCCAGTTTTTGACCTGAACTATCAACTAAGGCATCAGTAATCGCATAAATATAGTCACTGCCGTGCTCTAGACTGCCTTTTAGTGGTAAGACAGCCAGTGAAGTACCCGTTGAGATAACGGTATAATCAACACCTGCTGTTAACGCTACAGGGTTACTCATAACGTTTGCTCTTGATACATCGACTTTTGCGATTTTCACAGCAGCGTGAAGGAGTGCTGAGTCTGTTGTTAGGGTTACACCAGTTGGTAAATCGAGCTTGATAATGAAAGGTTGTGTTGGGCTCCAACCATCTGTATCACCCATTGCTACCGCTGGATTTGCACGTGTTTTATCGTCATCTTTATCGATTGGAATATTCAACGTTCCATCAGACGTATCCATTAATAAATTAGTTGGTGTTGATACTGTTTTCTTTGTAGAAATTAAATCAAATGCGATACTTGATTGACGGTTAAGTGAATCTTTAATTGTGTCATCGATACGGAGGTCTGTTGAATCATCACCGCAGGCTGTTAATCCAAGTATGCTTGCTATAGCAAGAGCTAGAATTTTCTTATTTTTCATTGATAACTCCGAATTTTAAATATAATAATGGTGCACTTAGAGAATGAGTTAAATGGGGATTTGTCTGCGGAATACATTCTGCGGTTATATTAAATCTATGCATTTACTCTCCTTGTAATCTGCTGATTTCAATTAACTATTTTCAATTACACAGTAACTTTAATTTTAATTAAGCATTTGTATTACTTAATTTATTTTGTGCATTGTTATCTAATTATGACGAAAATTAGGTCTGACCAGTTAAGTTGATTAGCTGAGATTCTAGAACATTCATACTTAAGTGTTAACAGGTTGTCACGTTTTGTGTGAGATGACGCAATTTGCGATCACGCTATTATTTGGTGGTAAATGGATTTTATAAATATTTATTGTTTTGGATTAAATTAGCTAAGGTAAATAAAATCAAATACTTACCTATTTCTGTTATTGTGCGTGATTCTTGGTTACATAGATTTACACTCTGATGCTAATCAATATGTGGTAATTAACATATTCGCAACACTGGTCACATTTTTGTTTATTCTGGCATTGTGTTTTTTATAGGCAATACGATTAACTATCATCACTTGATTTGTATTCACTCGCTTATTTATACTGACTATCTATTCGTTATCGACATCATGAGTGTTATGGCTTTATTACTTGAACTAACTAAACTGTCTACGCCTTACATTATTATTATCCGTGGTATACCTGGTTCGGGTAAATCAACACTTGCGCAACGTTATATCCAACTCACTCCAGATGTTGTTCATTGTGAAGCGGACCATTACTTTATTAATAAGCAAGGTAAGTATAGCTACAATGGAAGCAAGATGAAGCTAGCTCATCAATACTGTCAACAAACTATGCGCAATGCGTTAGGTAAAGGGCAATCAGTGATTGTGAGTAACACGACAATTAAGCGGTGGGAGTTAACGGCATTGCTGGACATTGCTGCTAGCTATAACATCGTTCCTTATATCATTCATTGTTGTGGTGAATTCACGAACACTCATCATGTGCCAGCTGACGTCGTGGCAAAAATGGCGTTGAATTATGAACCTTATCCTGATGAAATCCGTTATATTCCAACTTAAAAATACTATCTCTTAAAATGAAGTAAGCTTTATGCCTTTTTTGGGGAGAACCTTGTCATTGCGATGAAATAATCCTCGCTGTTATGAGCTTATATCACTGTCATTATCTGCCTGTAATGCCATCCATTTTGGAAATTACCAAAATGGATGATTTTGACGCTATAACTTACTGCAAACCGTTATTTCTGTCATATATCTGCAATAAAACTGAAATATAATAAATACGCGAAATTGGTATCGCATAACAGCTATAAAAGGCAAAGTAATGAAGCAAGTTTTGGAAGTATTTTGGCAGTTTTTTACATTGGGGTGGATCAGTTTTGGTGGCCCAGCTGCACATATCGGTTATTTCGAGAAAACATTCGTTCAAAAATTAAAATGGATAGATAGCGAAAGCTATGCAAGATTAATTTCGTTAAGTCAGTTTTTACCTGGCCCAGGTTCAAGTCAGATAGGTTTTGCAATTGGTTTACGTCGTGCAGGTGTTATCGGTGGTTTTACCGCGTTCATAGCATTCACATTTCCTTCGGTTCTGTTGCTTTATATTCTAGCAACAACCAATGCGACACAAGATGCTGTATGGTTAGTGAGTATGACCCACGGGCTGAAATTATTAGCAGTTGTCGTTGTTGCTGATGCGACGCTAAATATGTACAAAGGTTTCTGTAAAGAGCGCACTACGATCACAATTTGTGTGGTAACGGCGGTGGTATTACTGATGGTGCCGAGTCTATTAACGCAAATGCTGGTGCTTATCGCAGCTGCGGTGATTGGTATGCAGCTTAAAAGCCCAAGTGAAGCAACGTCAGAGCCCGCCACTCAAGGTGGAGTTAATTACTTACCATTGATTATTTTTGCAGTGTTATTTGCGGGTTTACCGTTATTAACGAATTCGCCTGCATGGCTAACTGTATTTACTGATTTCTACCAATCGGGTAGTTTAGTATTTGGTGGCGGCCATGTGGTATTACCCATGCTGCAACAAGCGTTAGGTGATGCGATTGATACAGACCGTTTCCTATTAGGTTATGCAGCAGCACAAGCTGTACCGGGCCCTATGTTCTCATTATCTGCATTCTTAGGTGCTGATTTGTTGGTTAACTCACCATTGATGGGCGCGTTAATGGCGACGCTTGCTATCTTTTTACCGGGTTTCTTACTGGTACTGGGTTTCCACGGTGCATGGGAGTCGCTTGCGGCTAAACCTAAAGTAGCGGGTGCTGTATGGGGTATTAATGCGGCGGTCGTTGGGCTACTGATGTCAGCGTTATACCAGCCAGTATTTACCTCTGCAATTTCTAGTCCTGTCGATATGGCCGCGGTCATTATTGGTTT
>Ga0209395_1002985_pt1 | contig 21427 bp, 20 predicted proteins | sample GOMGulsemesocosm_3_FD_184635 | JGI IMG/M metagenome (GOLD analysis project Ga0209395, IMG submission 184635) | Methane-oxidizing microbial communities from mesocosms in the Gulf of Mexico - GOM9D Gulf of Mexico (SPAdes) (version 2) | ecosystem: Environmental > Aquatic > Marine > Cold seeps... | reverse complement strand
TTCAGGCCGATAGTGATTTATAAAACCATCAATTCCACCTGATTTTTTAAAATCATCTTCAAACCAGTCAAATATTTTAGAAATATGAATAATTTTTTTACCTACCTTTAAACCTTTTCCATGGTTGTTTAGAATCTTTTGTCGAATTAGAATCTAAAACCTTACAATTTTTTGCACATTATTTTAATTACGATTTTGCCTACAAATGTTGTAATAAGCCACATCAGGTCTATGCTTATTGTAAGAATTACAATACAATCTAGAGCTTTCTCATTTAATCAGTTATTACACTCAGCACATAGAGCCTTATTTTCTATATTTATAATGTTACTTCATCAATTAATATCAAATACTCGCAAGAATGCACCTGATGCTGTAGCCATTATTCATAATGATAAAAGCTGGAGTTATCAAGAACTTGATAATTTAGTTTATCAACAATCCTCTGCTTTACTGACCTTGGGACTAAAACCTCAACAGCGTGTTGCTGTCTATCTTCCCAAACAAATTGAAACTGTCTCTAGTTTTTTCTCTATTTGCCAAGCAGGTGGCGTTTTTGTCCCTATCAACCCTATTCTTAAAGCTGCTCAAGTAAATCACACTTTAACTGATTGTAATGTACAAATTCTTATTACCTCACAAAGTCGATTAAATAGTCTCCAAGAATGTTTATTAAATTGTCCAGAGCTACATACCATTATTGTTGTTGATCATAAAACAGCTGATATTAGCCTATGTTCAGATAAATCAATACTCAGCTGGACTGCTTTTATAAATCGTTCGAGTAACGTGGACTTACCAGCTTTAATTGATACTAATATGGCTTGTATTCTTTATACTTCTGGAAGTACAGGTAAGCCTAAAGGTGTGATTTTATCTCATCGAAATATTGTTGCTGGTGCAGAAAGTGTTTCTGAATACCTTGAAATTCATGAAAGAGATAATATTCTTGCAGTGCTACCCTTTAGCTTTGATTACGGACTTAATCAACTTACTAGCACTTTATTAAAAGGTGCTAGTTGTACTTTGTTAGATTATTTATTACCTCGTGATGTTATAAAACTTATCGAAAAAAATCATATTACTGGTTTAGCTGCTGTTCCTTCCTTATGGGTGCAACTTGCTAAAATTGAATGGCCAGAATCTATTAATAATCATTTACGTTATATGACTAACTCAGGCGGTAAAATGCCAAAAGTCCTTTTAGACGGTATACAAAGTAAATCGCCTAATACCCAGTTTTTTTTAATGTATGGTTTAACCGAAGCATTTCGATCCACTTTCCTCCCACCTGATAAATTACTATCTCACCCTGATTCAATAGGTAAAGCCATTCCTAATGTAGAAATTGCAGTAGTAAGAGAAGATGGTAGTTTATGTGAGGCTAACGAAATTGGAGAATTAGTACATAAAGGTAGTTTAGTATCCATGGGCTATTGGAATAATCCAGCAAAAACAGCCAAACGTTTTAAACCAGCACCAACTCAATTAAAAGAACTACCAATAACTGAACTGGCCGTTTGGTCTGGTGATCAAGTTACTATGGATGCAGATGGCTATTTATATTTTATTGGGCGTACGGATGATATGTTAAAAACATCAGGCTATCGTGTTAGCCCTACTGAAATAGAAGATGTTATCTATAGTTCAGGTTTGGTAAAGGAGGTTGCCGCCATTGGTTTAGCTGATGACTCCTTAGGACAGGTTATTTATGCTATTGTTAGCCCAGACAATAAAGCAAGCTTTAGTACCGAAATTTTAATGCAACATTGTAAATCATTATTAGCAAATTATATGGTGCCTTCTAAAATCATACAATTAACTGATTTACCAAAAACGGCTAATGGTAAAATTGACAGAAAAAAGTTAGCGACTCAGTTTTCTAATTAATTGTACTAGCCCTTCTCCAACCCCAAATAAGTAATACTTCCAATATGACTAAACCTCAACATCATAACCGTGCATTATTTTCAATCGAAGATAATGAATTAGTTGTTGGAGGAATTAAACTGACACAATTAAGTCAACGCATTGGCCAAACACCTTTTTATGCTTATGATCGCCAATTAATCACTCAAAGAGTGAATGAATTACGTCAACAAATGCCTGATGATTTAAAAATACACTATGCAATAAAGGCTAACCCTATGCCTGCATTGGTACAACATATGGCAACACTGGTTGATGGCTTTGACCTTGCTTCAGCAAAAGAAATGCAAATAGCCCTTAATACGCCAATATCAACAAATAATATTAGTCTGGCAGGGCCTGGAAAAAGGTATGAAGAACTAAAACAAGCTATTGCCGCTGAAATTACTATTCATGTCGAATCAGCCAATGAACTAGAATCTATAGCTAAAATAGAACAAGAAATAGGTATATCTGCTCATATAGCGGTTAGAATTAACCCTGCTTTTGAACTTAAAACATCTGGTATGAAAATGGGGGGTGGCCCCAAACCTTTTGGTATTGATGAAGAACAGCTACCTATAGTATTAAAGCGTATTAAAGACCTTAATCTTGATTTTCTAGGCTTTCATATATACAGTGGCTCTCAAAACCTAAAAGCAGAATCAATTATTGAGGCTCAACAAAAAAGCTTTGATTTAGCTGATAAACTCTCAGAACATTGCCCCAACCCGATCCAAAAAGTTAATATTGGTGGCGGTTATGGTATTCCTTATTTTCCTGGTGAAAAGCCTTTAGATACTCGATTGGTCGGAGATGCTTTAGATAAATCCATGAGCATTTTTAAAAGGAAACATCCTCAAGCTGAAGTAATTGTTGAGTTAGGGCGTTATCTGGTTGGCGAAGCGGGAATATATGTCAGCAAAATAATTGATAAAAAAGTATCTAGAGACAAAACCTATGTAATGGTAAATGGAGGCCTACATCATCATCTTGCTGCTTCAGGAAATTTTGGACAAGTTATTAGAAAAAACTATCCATTGAGTATTGGTAACAAAATAAATAGTGATGTTCATAAAACAGTAACTATTGTTGGTCCTTTATGCACCCCTCTCGATGTACTAGCCAATAATATATCTCTACCTGAATCAGAAATTGGTGATTTAGTTGTTCTATTTCAATCTGGGGCTTATGGTTACACAGCCAGTCCCCATCAATTTTTAAGCCAACCAGAATGTATTGAAACTATAATTTAATCTTAAAATAATCAATCATAATAATGAATAAAGATACAGAAAAATCAAGTAATGTAGTCTGGCACCAAGCTACTGTTAACAGAAAACGCAGAGAAGATAAAAACCAACATAAATCGGCTGTACTCTGGTTTACAGGACTTTCTGGTTCGGGAAAGTCTACTTTGGCCCATGCTGTTGAAGAAGCACTCTATAATCTAGATTTAAATACTTTTGTTTTAGATGGTGATAATGTACGTCATGGCCTAAATAAAGACTTAGGGTTTAGTGATATAGATCGTAAAGAAAACATTCGTCGTATTAGTGAAATATCAAAACTAATGCTAGAAGCAGGTATAATTACACTAACAGCCTTTATTTCTCCTTTTAGAGAAGAAAGGGCAATGGCCAGAAGTTTAATGCCACATGGCGACTTTATTGAAATTCATTGCCAATGTCCTTTGGAAACTTGTGAAACAAGAGATGTAAAAGGTTTATACAAAAAAGCAAGGAATGGGGAAATCAAAGACTTCACGGGTATATCATCCCCTTATGAAGTTCCTAACAACCCTGAATTAAGAATTGATACCCATAGTTTATCTTTAGAGGAAAGTGTCGATCAAGTGCTAAAACTTTTAAAAGATCGATATATTATTCCAGCTCAAAAATAAAAATAATTAATAAGCCTGCCAATGCACTTTATTAAAAATAATCAATTAAGCTTTCCTGTTTATATAGTTTCAATACTATTATTTTCTATCCTCATTTTCTTTGATACGTGGAAATCACTGGTTGATATCTGGATTCGTTCAGACACCTATGCACATGGCTTTTTGGTAATTCCAGCAAGTTTGTGGTTAATATGGCAGAACAAAGCATTACACCCTTATTTACAACCTACAAAGCCCAGTTATTTAGGACTCGCTTTTATTTTATGTAATGGTTTATTTTGGCTATTTGCAGCAATGACCCAAATACTGGTTATTCAACAACTAGCCTTAGTAGGGATGCTTATTGGTAGTTACTGGTTTTACCTAGGAAATAATACGATAAAGCAGTTCATTTTCCCCGTATTATTCTTGTATTTCATGGTTCCTGTGGGAGAGTCTCAGCTATTACCTCATTTGATGGGGTTTACAGCTGATTTCACTATTGCTTTAATTCGATTAACAGGACTAAGTGTTTATAGAGAAGGCTTACACTTCAGTTTAGTTTCTGGTGATTGGTCTGTAGTAGAAGCATGTAGCGGTGTACGTTACTTAATTTCTTCAATTACTTTAGGTACTATCTATGCCTATATAACTTACCGTAAGAATTATAAACGTGCTATTTTTATTTTATGTTCAATTATCGTACCTATATTTGCCAACGGTATGCGTGCATATATGATCGTTATGATTGGCCATTTAAGTGGAATGACATTAGCCACAGGTGTAGACCATATTATTTATGGAGCCTTCTTTTTTGCTATTATTATTTTTATAATGTTTTATATAGGCTCTTTTTGGCGAGACCCAGAAATTAATGAAGAAACCATTTCAAATTTAAAAGTTGAACCCAATACTTATACTAGCAAACAATCTAGTGTTGTAATGTTTGCAATAATATTTTTCTTGGTTTTCTGGCCTATTAGCAACTATCAACTTCAATCTCATTACAAGGCCCAAACTAACATACCAACTTTTTCTTTAACTGCAGAAAATAACTCTTGGGTTGAAATATCATCACCCAACTGGAACTGGCGACCTAAATTTGTTGGTGTAAAAACAGAATCTTTACGTTATTTTCAAACAGGGAATTCTATAGTTGGCTTATACCAAGCTAATTTTGGTGATGAAGAACAAGGAGCAGAATTAATTAACTCTCAACATGTATTAGTTAATATGGAAGAGAGAGATTTGTGGCATGTTATAAACCAATCTACACAGACATTTACATCATCTGAAAGTAAAAAAACATTAACTGTTGATACCTCAAGAATAAGAGGCGAGATTAATGATTTTATTACGGCAAAATGGTATAAAGTCGGTAATTTAAATACTAATAATCAATATTTAGCAAAAATATACCAGTTATATAAACGTTTAACTTTAGATACTTCACCTGAAATATATTATGTTGTTTTTACAAGGCAATCGACTTTACAAGATACAGCAAGTCCGCTATTAGGTGAGTTTATTCGCATATCGTCTTTAATAAAATAAGGGTATTGATTTGTAGGGCGGACTTCAGTCCCCCCTTAACAATAGCCATATTAACTTAAACGTTTAACCCAATTCAACGTCAATTGGGCCACTTCTTCCCGCCATTTTTGAGAAGAAAAGGTGTGGTCAGCATCCATTAATTCAACTTTAGAAACATCTGCTTTCTCGAATATTCTTTGTTGATTAATATCCGCTTTTACCATTTCCCTGAACTCATTAGCTGTTAAGTCTCTTCCACTTAAAATGAATAAAATAGGGTTTTCAAACCGACTCAAACAAGAAAGAACTCTATCTGGTAAGGGTAATCCCGGATCAACTAATGATGTATTTTTATCTTCTCTTGCATTAATTGGACTTTCCTTTTTGAGTGCTAATAAACTTTTAAGCTGGAAAGCTATAGAAGAAAAAGATTGCCTATAATCAAACTGAAAAGAAAAAACTTTACGCCATAGTGCAGAGTGAAATAAATGCTGTAAATAATAATACTTAAAATAAGTTTTAGCGGCACCTTGTTCAGTAAAAACCCAAGGATTTAATAAAACCAAGCCTTTTATCCGTTTATCTTGATAAGCATAAAATGAAGCCGCAGATGCAGCATCACATAAACCCCAAATTACAATACCTTTTAAATTAGGTATATTTTTGTAAAAGGTATCAATTGCTGATGAAATATCTTCATCAATAGTCAAAAATGAGCGAGCCTCACCTTGAGAGTCACCCATTCCACGATAATCAAAACGCAAGGTAGGAATACTATTTTTGGCTAACATACGTGCTAATAAAACAAACTGCCGATGACTCCCAGCTCTATATTGAGAGCCTCCAACAACTATCAATACGCCTATAGTTGATGCTGTATCAGGCTTATGAATAATTCCTATCAACTGCTCTGATTGACAAGGAAAAATAATAGGTAATTCTTCAACCCTTGTCATTAATGCTTAACCTTCGGGTCTATCACGATTTATTACAAACTCTCTCATATCATCATTTTGTACTCGTTGATATAGGTCTTCAACTTTGATAGTTAAACCAATTGATTCCAAAGTTAAGGACTCCCCTAATAAATAATGTCTAGAACACCATTGATCTTTTTTTCTACTGACCTCAACATCTACAAAGTCCTGTTCTATTAATATATATTCTTGTAGTGTGGGAATAGATTGATAGGCTGTTCGTTTAATGGTCGCATCATATCGTCTAGTCGATTTAGATAATACTTCAACAATGATAGTAGGGGTCTCAGTATAATAATCATGTTCCGTTTGATCGTCACAAACAACCATAGCATCAGGATAAAAAAAATCATCTCCTACTTTAACTTTTACATCCGAAGAAAAAGGTTCGCAACGGGAATTTTGTAGATGGGCATGTAGATTCACAAAAACATTCCCTGAAATTCGCTCGTAATTTTTACTGGCGCCTGACATGGCAAAAATCTCACCACCAATAAATTCATGCTTAGTCACAGATATATCTTCACCAGCTAAATACTCATCTTCAGTAATAGTAGCTATATTTTTTTTCAAAGCCATTCTTATACCCTTTCAGAAGATAGTTTGATTAAATCAACAGATTCAGTTATTTCTTGTGTTGACCAGAAATAACTATTATCAATAATAACATCAAGTGAAACTTTGTTTTTACTTTCAGTAAGCTGTGTTATCCATTGATTAGTAACATAACTCTCCGCCACTTCATTCCCTTGAACCAATTCAAATATATTAGTCGACTTTACGTTACTTATACCAATTGATTTAGCTTGTACAAAAATCATTGGAACAACAAGCTCAGGATTTAAACAATAGCCCGCAACTTCAACACTCTGTCCATTTAATAGCTGTTGTTTTAACTCAGAAGTTTTTTCTTGTGTCTTATTTTTATTCATCATGGCAGCAGCGATACGCAATCGTAAAAATTGCATTATAAAGAGCTCACCATTTAACACTGGCTGCCAACATATGAATTTATCAATACTGAGGCTATGTTTTTGCAAATAGTCCAAGGCTAATAAAACACCAGACCTAAGCCCCCATAAATTAATTGATATGTACTGTTTCTCTTGCAACCACTTTACGGCTGTATCAATATCATTTAACCAAATATCCCAAGTAGCATCAGAAAAATCACCTTGGCTATCCCCTGTCCCCCACAGATCTAACACTAAAACTGCATAACCTTGTTCAGCCCATGCCTGAGCTTGCATGGCAACCATATGTCGTGATTTATTCATTTCCTCAGCAAATGCAGGAATATGAAGAATACATTTAGAACCATTACTAGTGATAGGGGTGTAATACATAGCAAACAATTCCCCTTGTTTACTAGAAATGAATAAAGGTGTAATTTTATATTGCGACATACCCTTTGTTTCCCAAAGAAAAGTTATATTTTCGCTTCAATAAACTCAATGAGAGAATTTACGGTTTCAAAAATTTGAGCACTAATCTCATCATCATTAACATAAAATCCAAACTTTTCTTCTAGTGCAGTTAAAATAGTAACTACAGCCATAGAATCGAATTCAGGAAATGCGCCTAATAAAGGAGTCTCACCCCGCAAAATGGCATTATCGCCCTTAAGCTGTAGAACACTGATTATAATCCCTTTAACTTCTTCTGATATTGACATAGATACCTAAATATAATTTATTTTAAAACTCGTTTTAAATATAATTTTGTGTATTCCACACACATTCTAAAACATCCTCTTATTGACCGCCAATTAAAAATAATTATGCCCCATCTCTCTCGTCTATGTGACATCCACTCCTTTTTATAAGTATCATCTCCACTTAAATAGTCAACACATGTTACTTTATCTATATCTATAACATAGCGCATTAATGTTGCGGTTAAAATAGAACCAATAGATAATTTTTTATATTTCTCGTCATAAGCTAATTTATAAATATATGCAGTATCATCGGAAACAATCCATAACTGGGATGCTACTGGTACATCATTTATATAAGCAACACCTAAACGTAATGCACCTTGTTTTGATGCCATACATATCAAACCAGAAATAAACTTTGGATAAGTCTCTTCGCCTTTCCAGCTTGAGGCATAAACAGCTTCAAAAGCCTGAATTCCTTCTTCTAATTTTTTACCATCACGTACAATTTCAACCTTTGCCCCTTCAAGTTGAAGAAATTTCTTTGTTTTCCGTTCTACTGTATTTTTAACACGAGAAGAAAGTCCTGAAAAATATTCATCAAACGATCGATGATTTACTTCTAAATACCAATTAGCAAAGCAATAGAAAGGAATATTTGGTAACCCTAATTTTTTTAGACCAGAAATTAATGATACCTCTTCCTGGTTCATAGGTTGTAAAACTAAAACATCCCATGTGAAAGATTCATTTTTCAGTTCCAATAAAAACTCTTTAACAAAAGATAAAGAAAATGAATTTTTGGAAGATACTATTTGAAAAAGAGGAGAATAATAATTTGTTAAGCTTTCTAATGATGATTTATTAAATTTAAGTGGTAATAATAGAGTTAACTCCCCCCTATTGTAATAATTTAAAAAAGCCACATGCTCATTTTGTAAATGTAATACAGAATTAATCCAATTCTCATACCAACCAAAAGAAGAAAAAAAACCATTATTTGCTGCCTTTAATAGTAAAACAGCTTCATCTGATAACGCTTCAAACTTAGTAAATTTAATTGGCATAAAAAACAGCTAAATTTTTAATGCTAATTCAACTTGAGCTCTCTGGTAGTCCTCTGGAATACCAATATCAATAAAATAAGAATCTGTCATGAATGCATTTACAGAAACCTCAGATAATTTACACTGAAGAAAGTCAACTTCAAAAGAAAATTTTTCGGACATAGAAAACTTTTTAAACAATGATTTATTTAAAATATAAACCCCTGTATTAATTTGCCCAGAATTTACATATTGTTTTTCAGAAAATGAAATAATTTGATCATTAATAACTTCAACATTTCCATAACGCTCAAAATCTTGCATGGGTTTTAAAGCTATCGTTAAATCAGCTTGTTTCTCTATGTGAAATGAAGCCATTGCTTGCCAATCAATAGCACAAAAAGTATCCCCATTTAAAACCAATACATTCTTTTCACTTGCAAAAGATAAAGCTAAAGCTATTGCCCCGCCTGTTCCTAAAGGGTTTTCTTCATAAGCATACACTAATTCCAATCCTTGCCAGTCGCTGCCAAAATGGGCTTCAATTTGCTCACCTAAATAACCAACTGATAAAATCACTCTAACAAACCCTTTTTCTACTAATCTGCTCAACAAATACTCAAGAAAAGGTTTTTCAGCAATGGGTACCATCGGCTTAGGAACAGTTAAAGTCAATGGGTAAAGACGAGTTCCCAACCCACCAGCTAAAATAATGGCTTCTTTCATTTTAAATGTCCAAATAGCTTCTCTTCAACCATTGTACAAATAATATGTCCCATTAAAATATGGCACTCTTGAATTCTTGGTGTGTTAGTTGATGGAACTTTCAAACAATAATCACAATATTGATCCATTTCCCCTTCTCTATCTCCAGTAAAACCGACAGTTATAATGCCAGTTTCTTGTGCTTTTTTTAATGCTGTAACTATATTGGCTGAATTACCTGATGTTGAAATCCCAATAAAAATATCACCTTGCTTTCCATTGGCTTCAATTTGTCGACTAAACATTGTTTCGACAGAACTATCATTTACTACTGCAGTTAATACAGAGGTATCTGTCGTCAAAGCAACTGAAGCCAACGCAGGTCGATCAAAACAAAGTTTATTTACAAGTTCAGCAGCAATATGCTGAGCATCCGCAGCACTTCCACCATTACCTGCCAGCATGGTTTTAGCACCATTACTATAGGCATTAACTGTAACTTCAACCACTTGTTCAATTAAATCAATTAATAATTTATTTTCAAGTAATAATTGTTTCGTGCGTATTGAGTCTTGAATTTGTTTTTTAACAAAACCAGCTTCTAAACTAGCCATGATTGGACACCCTGTTTTTCAAAATTAAAATTAACGGTAGTACCTGATTTTTCAGAAAGCATAGAAACCAAATTCATTTTATTTACAGGGTCGACAATAAACATAATAAACCCTCCTCCTCCAGCCCCAGAAACTTTACCGGCCAAAGCACCGGCTTTTTTAGCTTCTAGCATTAAGCCATCAATTTCAGGATTAGAAATATTATGGGCTAATTTTTGCTTTTCTTGCCAAGACCGATTTAGAATATCTGCAAACTTAGGTATATTCCCTTTTAGTAATGCTTCTTTCATATCATAAGCATCATGCTTAATTTTATGTGATGCCTCTAAAGACTCTGTTCCCCTAGTTTTAAACTGTTTAATTTGTTGATCAATAATACTGGCAGATGTACGCGAAACGCCAGTAAAATAAAGAACCATAGAACTATTTAACTCATTTATTATCCAGTTCTTCACTCTTAATGGGTTGACAATAACATGCCCTCCAGTATTAAACTCCATAAAATTAAAACCACCAAAAGTAGCGGCATATTGATCCTGCCTACCTCCCGACAAGCCTATTTCTTCCCTCTCAATTTCATACGCCATATGTGCAATTTCATATTCACCTAACGGCAAACTCAACCATTCAACAAAAGCAGTTAAAATAGCAACCACCATTGTAGATGAAGACCCCAGCCCAGAACCTGCTAGTGCATCAGAATAAGTAGTAATGCGACAAGGTAAAGATTTATTTTGATTGAATTCTCTTACAATACGGTTATATGCGCCTTTATGTAAATCTAAAAAGCCATCATAATCAAATTGAGTTAATGCTTTTTCTTCAAAACTCTCATTTCTATCTGAAGCAATGAAATAAACTTTATTATCATCTAATGGTTCAATTGTACAATGTGCATACATACCAATTGTTGCATTTAAAACAGCCCCTCCAAAATCATCACAATATGGAGAAACATCAGTACCGCCGCCAGCTAGCCCTAACCTTAATGGAGCTCTGGATCTAATCATTTTCATTTTATAGTTGTTCCTACGACTATTTTTAGATTGTAAAGTACAAATAACATAACATTTTTTTCTTTATGATAACTATAGTCCAAAACCTAACTAAGCCCATTTTTCAATAACAATTCAATTCGTCGTAAATTTGTATCCCAATTATAATGCTCTAAAACACAATCTCTACCAACTTTTACATCTTGCCCAACCTCACCTGAAAGTATAGCGATTGCACCCTTAGCTAAAGACAGTTCATCATCAGCAATTAAAGGGGAAAACCCAGCAGGCTGAACAATACCTTGCATAGCATTACTGGTTGCTAAAATAGGTTTTTCCATTGCCATTGCTTCTAACACTTTATTTTGAATTCCACGAGCTAATCGCAAAGGCACAACGACAGCTGTAGAGTGAGCAATATAAGGTCTAACATCAGGCACTCCTCCTGTCACAAATACAGCCTCTTTTTCAGCCAGCTTTTTCACCTCGTCAGAAGGGTTCATTCCAACTATATAAAAATACACCTGTTCAAATTGTTGTTTGATTTTTGGAAAAATTTCCTCTGCAAACCAAACTGCAGCATTTATATTTGGCCAATAATCCATAGCCCCAGTAAAAGTTAAAACGAGTGCATTTTCAGGATATGGGTTTTCATAGCTCAACTCAGGAGAAAAAAATTCACTATCGACTCCTTGAACTCGATTAACAATTTTTTCACTTAAATCAGGGGCTAATTCTTTAAAAAAATCAGCTTCTTCTTTAGAAACAAGTACTGTTACATCAAATTCATCAGCCATCGCCTTTTCAAAAGCAAGTAATCGTTCTGACTCCCTTTGATAAAGCCAACTCATCGGCCATTGATGGTCTTTCGCATATAATCGCCATTTATCAGAATCTACATCCTCAAGATCTAATACAGTTCGAATATTATCATCTACTTTTTCTGAAACGTATTGTGCCATTGCTCCAGAAAAAATTAACACAGAATCAATACTGTTTTGGTCAATAACCTTATCAACCCATTTTTGTAGTTCCTTATTCCTATAATATGGAATTGATAAAGGCTCTCCAGTAAATAACCCTCTTATACTTAAAATTTTTGCTTTTTTTGGGTTTAAGTCGACAATACACGAATCTTCACAAAAACTTTCAACATGCTCAGAATATTGCCAGTCTTCGGTGTCATCAATAAAGCATCCCAAATAAACTTTATACCTTTTTGATAGGTATTTAAGTAAGTTAAAAGAAGTTATTTTATCCCCTTTATTAGGAGGGTAAGGCAACCTATGTACCAAATAAAGAATTGATTTCATGTTGTTTAATGTTTAGAACGAATAAAAATTACACATAATAATAAAGTATCAAAAATACCATCAGCGAATACACCATCTTTTTCTAGTATGTATTTGCCAGTCCTTACAAAATAGTTCTGTCCTATACCAGCTGTTTGCCTTTATATCACTTAATTTATCACCGAATGCTCTAAACAAGGTTATCTGTTTCAGTTGTTTTAATATCATGCCTGACTTAGGTTTTCTACATTGACAGTTAACGAAGTACTCGCCTTATCCATGAACCGGATGATGGGGACTGCACGATTTTAGCTTTCATATCAGAAGCAAAGGTTACCTAACTTACTAAATTATATTAGCTAAAATACGGTTATGATAAGTATTCTTTCAAACCCTGAAAATGCACCCCCATTAATATGCTCCCTTGCCATACATTCTTGTACCTGACTTTAGGTCAGTTTATATATTTTATAATTCATAAATACCTAATTTTAATAAATACAAGTAACTAAGCCCCTAATAATCTAGTAAACACATCACCAATAAAGCTAACAATGGTTAGTGGTGAACCTATAAATTTAACAAAAACAATCAAAGCTACGATATGAAAAATAATACTGCTGAAAATAATATACATTCTAAATAACTTCATGCCCTAACCATTTCTAGAATTTAAATTTATTTGCCATACACTCTAAATTATTACTATATTGAATAGGGCCTATGTCTAAATCACCTTCACTGATATCATTATCACAAAAATCTTTTGTTAAAGGGGCAGCTATACCTTTGCCTAAAATATCATTTCCATTTTTCAATAAAGTATTTGAGTTGACAATATCCCAATAGAAGTCTAAAAATGAACACCCTGAAAAAAAACGATCTGTCGCTAAGCAATCTTGATCTATGTGGTTGTTTTCTTCTATGTATTTCCCTCCGTCACGACTTTTAATACGCCCAGAAATAATATTATTATAAATTATTGCGCTTGATGAGCTAAATCGCACATCAATACCTAAACTATTAAAAATTAAATTATTATAAATTTCAGTCTCTTTCGATTTGTTTAGATAAATCCCCACATCATGAGAACAGTTTAAAATAATATTATTACGCATAATCCCTTGTGTATGCTCTGCATCACATTCTTGGTCTCGGCAATATTGCTTACTAGTCCCACCTCCACCAAAAGATAGTCCAATTCTTTGCTCTATATTAGAAAGTAAAATATTTTCACAAATAACTAAATTATTTTCAAATAATCCCTTAGTGCCATTACCTTTCATATATGCACCAAAACTAACCCTATAATCGCCATAACCTTTGGAAAAATCAGAAATAAAATTACTGCGTACCACCCACCTATTTACACTATTAATATTTAATAAATTAACAGGACTTTTAGTTCTTCTAGTTGTGGTATTAAAAAACGTATTTTTTTCTATTAAGCCATAATCAGGATAATAGTACTTATCCCCATGTTTCAAGCCATTCACTTTAATTATGGCATTAAAATTAGAAATTTTATTGTTTCTTAGCACAAATGAACTGCCTTTACCAACCACATGAAATGCATGCTCACCGCCTTTCGTACGCCCCTGTATCTCTAAATTTTCAAAAACCCAATAAGGTGCAGTCACAATAAAGCCTTCCCATGTGTGAAAATATATTTTTACTAACCCTAATTTAGAGGCTCGCACTGTAATTGGTGCCGTCGAAAACCCTGCTACAGAAATACCGATGCGTTTTTTTTTAAGGTGATAATCGCCTGGCATTAACTGAATTATATCGCCTGGTTTAGCATATTTAATGGCTTTAAGAAAATCAGTAATATTATCAATTAACTTTAAATGCCCAACAGTACTTTTAAAGGCTCCTAAAACAGGCTGCTTAGGTATTTCTCCATCATACTGTTGTAAGGTATATTCTATATTTTTAGATGCTCCTTGACCAACCCATTGATCCAAAGACCTTATATTAACTAATTGATTAATGTCTGGTACATTCCAGTTATTAATGGGGAAATTTTCAAGTAGAACTCTCCCCAAGTAACGTTGTCTAACACTGCCACCGGAGTAATATAAATAGTTAGTAACTCGCTCAATAAAAAATTTCAAAGGCTCTTGTAAAACAACAGAAGGAAACCAAGCAAGTGCTAAAATTGATATATGTATAACAATTCCTGTCTTAAATAAGTACCTCCCTAACCAAGGCCTAAATAATAACTTTTTTATTCCATTCATATTACATATATCCCCGTTTGTTAAGATCAACTTACGTATTAAAAGCTGATTTATAATTTTTAAGGTATATTAAAATAGCAAGTAACAAGTCATGGTAATTTCTGGTTTTTTTATATAAAGGTTTATTATAAACGCTTAACAAATCATCCATTTTTAAAGAACTTCCAATAAATGCATTAATATTACTTAAAGTAAGCTCTGGGGTTTTAATAAGCATATCAAATATCAGTAAGTTAGACTTTAAACCATGCTGAGAAATCAAACTATCAATAATTTCTTTTATTTGCATATTATATTGCTTACAGTAAGAATATGATTGGATGTTACGTCTTAAATTTTCAGAAATCCAGCGTTGAGACAAATCCCTATCAACGACCATCACTAAAAAATCTTTTTTATCTAACAACTGAATCCAAAAAGACATTGTTACCCACAACCTAGGATCTTTCCAAACCCAGGGAGTTTCATTTGAACATTCATCAATAAATGCCTTAAAAGGTGAGATATCTATCGTATTAACTAATTCAGCGGCTTGCTGAGTTTTTTCTACTTTAACAACCTTGCTATAACCTTGATCATAATCCAAGCTTTTCAACAATTGTTCATTAAGTTCCACTAAACGAGAATTTTCATGCGTATTATAATCAAGTTTTTTACTAGTAGAGTGACCTGACCAATACCCTGCTCTAGACAATAAATGAGTAACAACAGAACTACCCGATAAACCAGAGGTTAGAACAATTATATTTTTCATCAATATGCCTTAGTAATAAGGCTTAAAATCACAATTAAAAAATCAGTTTCACACATTTTGTACTAAAATACAAAAAAGCATATAATCCTAAGCCTAAGTAAACACCCTAAACATCAATTTTAAATGTCTCAACAAAAAAAGCAAAAAAAGCAAATTCTGATACTTGATGGAGATCAATTCTCAACACTTGCTATTTTAAGGTCGCTAGGGAGAAAAGGATTGGCCATAACTGTAGCAGCTGCAGAAGATAATGCCATTTGTCGACATTCAAAATATACTCATAATTTTTTTACCTATCCCAATCCGCTGACTCAAACAGATGGTTTTTACAAAACAATCCTTGACCAGCTGAATAACAACGAATATGAATTAATTATTCCTGTCACGGAGCTTACCACTTTACCGCTAGCTAAAATTCGCAAACAAATTGAACAAAAAACAATTTTAGCAGTAGCAGATAATTCAGCGTTAGAACAAGTCACAGATAAAGCACAAACATTTAAATTAGCAAAAGAGCTAGGGGTTCCTGTTCCTACAAGTTATACAATTACAAATCACCAAGAGTTAGAAAACTGCATTGAATATATAAACTACCCCTGTGTTCTTAAACCCTCACGTTCAATTACAACCCCTGAAAATGACATAAGAGCAAAATTAACGGTAGATTATGCCTTTGATCTAGAAGAGCTTTACAAAAAATCCACATCATTGTTAAAAAATAGCGAGTTCATCTTACAGGAATATTTTGAAGGTGCTGGAGTAGGAGTTGAACTCATAGCTGACCACGGAACAATTATTCATGCATTTCAACACCAACGGCTACACGAACTTCCATTAACAGGCGGAGGCAGTAGTTTGCGCAAAAGTGTAGTAATTAACCCTCAATTATTACTGTACTCTCAAGCCCTTATAAAAGCACTCAAGTGGCACGGAGTTGCCATGGTAGAGTTCAAATACAATGAAACCAATAAACAAAGCTGCTTAATGGAAATAAATGGCCGATTCTGGGGTTCATTACCACTTGCTGTTTCGTCTGGGTCTGATTTCCCATGGTATTTATATCAACTACTTAAAAATCACAAACATCCTGATGATTTCCAGTCAGCGACTGGACATATCTCTCGAAAAATACAAGAAGACCTCTATTGGTATATACAAGTTATTTTTCGTAGAAATAACAGTCCATTGATTAAATGGCCCACCAGTAAACTACTTATCAAAGAGCTACTGTCTACATTTCACTATAAGCACCATTTTGATGCCTTTAACTATCAAGATCCAAAGCCTGGTTTAATAGAACTAGGTCGTACAATATCTTGGTTTTATCACTTTACCCGTGACTTTATTGTTAAAAAACAACTTTATAAAAAACATTTAAGAATTAAGCAATCAAGGTCTTTACAAAAGCAGATAGTAAAATCAAAAAACGTACTATTTCTATGTTATGGCAATATCAACCGTAGCGCGGTTGCAGAATGCTTATATACACAAAAAAACAAAACAGCTACACTCAACACACAATCAACTGGCTTTCATCCTATCGATAAACGCTCAGCAGATCCTACTATGGTGCATATTGCACAACAAAACAATATCAACATGCAAAACTGTAGATCAAGCACAGTAAATACTCAAATGCTAGATACAGCAAATATTATTTTCGCAATGGAAATTGAACATTTACTCAAATTAGAAAAAGAATACCCGCAGTATTTACATAAAGCATATTTACTTGGTAGTTTAGACCCAGACCTTCAAACACCCCTGGAAATTTCAGACCCCTATGGAGGATCTCTGGACACTTATAAAACCTGCTTCATCCAAATAGAATCCTGTATTAATAACTTAACGCATTATGCTAAACCCTCTTAACTCACTGCTAAATACTAGTCAATTAGAACACCCCGTGTTAATTATTGTTATTGATACAGAAGAAGAGTTCGACTGGAACCAGCCTTTTGACAGACAAAATACTCAGATCAAGAACATAGCCTATCAAGAACAAGCTCAAAAAATATTTGCCAAATATGGCATTAAACCTACTTATGTGATTGATTACCCCGTTGCAAGTCAAGCAGAGAGCATCAACATACTTAAAGACTATTACGATAATCAATTATGTGACATCGGAGCTCATCTGCACCCATGGGTCTCCCCACCTTTTAATGAAACTGTCAACAATTACAATTCATTCCCAGGCAACCTAAGTTATGAGCAAGAGTTTGAAAAATTAAAAAAACTTACCGACACTATTGCTGATAATTTTGGCTTTAGCCCCACTATATACAAAGCAGGGCGCTACGGTGTAGGCAAACATACTAGCGATATATTAAAAAAACTAGGTTATAAAATAGACTGTAGTATTGTACCTAATACCGACTTTAGTAACTATGAAGGTCCTGATTTTACACATATTCACACAAACCAACCCTACTGGTTTGCAAATAAGAATTTACTAGAAGTCCCTCTCAGCGTCGACTATGTTGGCTATTTATCAAAAGCAGGCAATAAACTCAACAGCGTGCTACAAAACAAACAGAGTATTAAATTCAAACTACCAGGGGTACTATCTAGACTTAAACTCTTTGAACGGATTAGATTGTCGCCTGAAGGCCATAGCCTAGATGAACTTAAACGTCTAACCTTAAGTATGGTTAAACAAAACCAGAAAATATTTTGCTTAACCTATCATAGCTCAACACTTATGCCAGGTGGCTCACCTTATGTTAAAAATACTCATGAATTAAATTGCTTTCTACAAACTATAGAAGACTACCTTGAATTTTTTAGTAATCATATAAATGGTCAATTTTCTAGCCTACAATATGTACTAAAGCCAAAATAAACATACAGTCACTGAAAATGAATTTAAGTATAAATAAAATATATGTACTAAAAAATTTAACACCTATAATCATGCTAAGTCACATGCGAGCCAACACCAGTTTATTTGGGCATATTTTAGGACATAACCCAGAAATAAATGGTTACTATGAAATGCATATAGGCTACTACAGCTGGAAAAGTCTTATAAGACAAAAACTAAAGTATCTTGAAAACCACCAATTTAAGGAAAATTCAAAATACCTATTTGATAAAGTACTACACGATGAACACTATATCAACTGCAAAGCAATAAAAAATGCAAAAGTTATTATTTCACTACGCAACCCAGAAGAAACAATACCCAGTATTATCAATTTATACAAAAAAATAAATTCATCGCATTATTTTGCAACTAATCAAGGTGCGGTAGAGTACTATAAAAGTAGGCTAAATACACTCCTGCAATATTCAGAGGAACTGAAATATAGGTTTGTTTATATTGATGCAAATGATATAAAAAATAAAACAGACATAATATTTCAATTGCTTGAACAGGAGCTCACATTACAGCACCCATTATCAGCTGAATATGAAATTCAAACACTTACAGGGATAGGTGCATCAGGTGATAATTCAGAGATGTTAAAAACTGGAAAAATACTACCATCAAAAACAACGACAAAAAACATTAATATTGAGTCAGAACTTCATCAACAATATATACAGATAAGAGAACAAATCATTGAAAATGCAAAGCACTCATTATAAATTATAGGTAATCAGATGACAGTACAAGACCCAGTATTTTCAATCATCATTCCTACCCGCAATAGACCCCAGGAATTTCAAACAGCACTAAACTCTGTTTTAGCGCAAACTTATCCATACATCGAAATCATCGTCGTAAATGATGGCTCAAAAAAGGAACACAAAACAGCTTATAAAGCCATTAAAGATAGATCACCCAATCATGTACATTTTATAGACCTTATCGAACGAGAAAGAGGCCATGGCCATTGCTTTGCACGTAATCAAGGAGTCAATAAAGCAACAGGTAATTATATTGGTTTTTTAGACGACGATGACTGGTATCTGGATAATACTTTTTTGGAAAGAGCAGCTAAAGAAATTAAACATCACCAAGCTGACTTCTATTTTGCTAACCAAAAAGCTGTTACACATACTGGTGAACACATCCCTAATGTTTGGGTAGAAAACTTACCAAATACATTTTCAGCCGAAGATAAAAGAAGACAACAAACAGTTTTTAAAGTAACAATCAAAGAATTACTGCGTGCAACAAGCTTTCCACACATGAATTGTTGGCTACTATCAACACAACTATACAGACAAATAGGTGGAATGGATGAAAACCTACGCTATGAACCTGATAGAGACATCTATCTTCGTACGTTAGACAAAGCTAAAACTATCTTATATGACCAAACAACCGTTGCATTACATAATGTACCAGAAAAAAATAAAAAAAATAATGCATCAACACAAACTAATATATTAGAAAAACTACTATTTCAATTACGGACTATTGATAAAGGCATCTTATTTTCAAATCATCCTGAACTTATACAATTTTGCATCAAAAGAAAAGGCTATATTTTAAAAAAAATAACTGACCAGTTAATAGGTGATAAAAAATATAGCAAAGCTTATACCTACGCTAAACAAGGCTTAGCAACTTCTTTTACACTAAAATGGTTAATATTTACCGCTTATGTTTTCCTAAGAAAAATAACTCCTAAATAGAAATGAAATCACCAATTACCTTCATAAAATACCTTCACAATGAAACCCTAATAGGACGTATGTTTCTAAGCCCTATAAAGTTCATAAGTGATTATCTACAATTCAATCGCTATAGTGATATTAAATTTATAGAAGAACACTTTCAACAAAAATTAAACTACAAACTTAATTTAAAAAATCCTCAAACATTTAATGAAAAATTACAATGGTTAAAAATACATCACCGTACTCCTTTACATACTAAATGCGCTGATAAACTTGCAGTAAGATCGATAGTACAAGAAAAAATTGGTTCTGAATATTTAATCCCATTACTCTATCATACAGCTGATATTACCGAACTTTCTATAGATAAAATACCAAATATTCCATGTATCATAAAAACTAATCATGATTCAGATAATGTTTTTATCATTAGAGAGCGCGACACTATAGATTTACTTTCAATACAGCAAAAGCTTAAAACCTCAATGCGCTATAATTACTACCATAGCTCCAGAGAATGGCAATACAAGCATATCAAACCAACTATTCTTATTGAAAAGCTTATATTAGATAGTAATAACCTTATTCCAAAAGATTATAAAATACATTGCTTTCATGGTCAGCCACTTTATATACAAGTAGACAGTGACCGATTTAATGACCACAAAAGAACTCTATATGATATTCATTGGAATGAAAAAACCTTTGCATATAAACACCCTATACTAAAAAATATCGAGCAACCTAAAAATTTAAATTTAATGCTAGAGCTCGCAAAAAAACTATCTCAACCTTTTCCATTTGCTAGAATTGATTTTTACGATACTGGCAAACAGGTTTATTTTGGTGAAATAACATTTTGCCCCGAATCAGGATTTGGGAATTTTATTCCAAACAAAATTGATAACGAACTAGGTCAGCTTTTAAAACTACCATTAAAGTAATATAAAATACACTAAACATCCACCAGCTTAAAACAAGTGAGTTAATGTTATCAGCTGAAGGCCTTAGTTCGATTAGATGAACAATAAGCAGCTAGAGTTTGCTTTTGATTGATCCCATTGTCAAAATGATCAAGCTAAAAATATTTTGGCTATGGAGTTGCATCGGAGTTATCCCACGGCTTTCTCATAAAAACTTTACTTGCCTGAGCATTGATTCTAGGCTAGCAATTGAATCGGACAAATTCTCTATAGCAGCCTGAAAGTTTTTGGGTGATGTCTTTCTAATCAGCTCAATAGCA
>Ga0209395_1002983_pt1 | contig 21432 bp, 17 predicted proteins | sample GOMGulsemesocosm_3_FD_184635 | JGI IMG/M metagenome (GOLD analysis project Ga0209395, IMG submission 184635) | Methane-oxidizing microbial communities from mesocosms in the Gulf of Mexico - GOM9D Gulf of Mexico (SPAdes) (version 2) | ecosystem: Environmental > Aquatic > Marine > Cold seeps... | reverse complement strand
GATGAGTCTATTTCTACCTCGGGCGATTATGAACGTTATTTTATTAAAGATGGTGTGCGTTATCATCACATTATAAATCCTAAAACAGGTGACTCTGCAAGAAAGGTGGTTAGTGTGTCTATTATTGGTAAAGATTCAACAGTTGTTGATGCGTTATCCACAACCGTATTTGTGAAAGGCTTAAAAGGCGGTATGGCGTTTATTGATACTTTGCCTGACTATGAAGCGATTATTATTGATAACCAACAAACCATGCACATGTCTAAAGGGCTACAACAGAACTAAGGGTTAATAAGGGTGAAGGACTACAAGAAACAGCCCTTCATCAGATTTATACTATTATACTATCGGTTGAAACGCGGTCAGGGAATCTAGCATGGTGGCATTCCCTAAACCTTGTCGCGGTGCCACAGTAGTAAATTGTCCTTGTTCACCATGTAATGCCATGTAGTTGAGCAATACGGTTTCTACTAATAAGTTCACGTTGTTTGCCGACGGAGCTGAGGCTGTTTCTACTGAAGCATCTGCTCGCATAAAACCAAGTTGCTGCTGCTGTGCCATTTGATCGGCGTTAGCCCCTGTAAGTTGTGGCTTGCCTGTAGGGTTAAAAACTAAAAAGAATGATGCACCCGTTGATGAATTATCACCGGTCCATTCTCCTTTACCTCTCCCCTCTAACGATTCGTCAATACGGCCATTACTCGCAACCGAACCATCACTAAATACATACATCATTAGTGGCATATTTTTACGTGCTGCATATTCTAAACAAGCGCCCATACACCGTCCTGCACGTAAGTCGCGTAGTTCGCCCGTACCACGTTCACCGGTATGGTAGTCGAAACCTCCCATCGTTACTGTTCCTGCACCAGAGAAACCATTAACGACTAACTTCATGATCGATGCTGTTTTTTGGAACTCTGCTTCCGCATCAAATTCGCTAATGTTAAATATACCTGCCGGACCAACAATGTCAGGATCTAGCAGTGGATTTAAGGTAGAAGGATCGCCAAAACGATCGGCTAAATCGGCACTTTTAACGTAACCACAATTGACGAGATCTTTGATCACATCGTCGCGAGTTACCTGACTATTAACAGCACCCATTTTAAGTGCGCTGATACGCTGAATACTTTCCATCACTGCCACTGCGTCAGATTGTGAAAGCAATCTAAACAAATCACCAACATCGACTAAACCTGTGACATCGGTAGGGCGATCAATTTTTGTTGGCCGTTTACTCAAGTCGATAAAATTAGTAGCCGACATGGAATTACCACCAGAGTCACTGTTACGTGATCCTATCAATGGCATTAACGAACCATCGGCTCCTGCAGCTGCAATTGCATACATTGGGTTGTGTGGGTTGTTTGCGGTATCGTTATCAGAACGTGATGGGATCACGGCCCCATTAATTAACGCTCTGGTTTCTGGTGATGTTTTTTCTAAAATACCACGTAAAAATTGTGAGTCGGAATGAAAGGCTAGTCCTAGTTCAGTATTCACAAAGTCAGATGCTCCGGTGTCAGGATTAGCAATAGCAGGATTCATATCGCCAGGTAGGCCTAATTTGCTATAACCAGCGGTTGATAAAAAATCTTGTTGACCACCTGCTCCACCAACCAATACGTTAGAGCCAGCAATATTTGCTCCTCCGGCTAGGTCGAAACTAATAAAAGGTATTTTTCCAGCGCCTTGTACACTAATACCACACGAATCTCGTAACGCTTCTAAGTCAGGCGAAAGGGCTGCATTTGCTTGGTTGGGGTTGGCAAATAAACTAAGCAAAGACAAGCCAGCAACAGCATGACCGCCAGTACGTAAACCCGTTGAAATAAAATCACGTCGGGTCATAGGTTTTCTGTGATCAGGAAATAATAAAGGACTGTCTGGATGTAAATGTTTGGGTTGTTTCATTTTATTGTCCTTTATTTATTTTGTGATAGAAGGTTGTGTGATTGCGTTTTGTTATAAAAATCATCATAACCTCCTATTGTACTAACATAACGGCGCTGGCAAGTACTGCCGCACAGCTTGCTTTGGCGATAGTTTTAGTGCGTTCAGCTGTACATGCACCATCACAAACAGATAGACGAGTGATTAAACTGTCTAATTCAGTATGTACTTGTATTGAATCTGGCTGTGTGGCTAGATTTAAAGGAATTAATTGCGTTAATAATGGAGTCAGTAAGTTGTCTCGTGTACTCGCAAAAGCAAGGCTTGGTGGTTGAGTAAAATCTACATCTGGAAACCATGTAGTAGCTAAAGTGTTATCTTCAATAGCCGCATCACAATAGGCAATAGCGAGTTGAGTTACGCCCATTTGTTGAGCTGAAATAAAGCTTTCAATGTTGTTGATACTCGGTAGTTGGCGTTTTACCAATTGGTAGGTATTGAACACATTTGTTGTGTCTTGAGTAACGCCTGTTAGTGCACTCATACTGTGGTTGATTTCGGCAAAATTTCGAATACCAATTTGCGCACTTTCGGTTGTAGCGGCTACGTCGACGGGGGCAACAAACTCACCCGGAATGGTTACATTACTGTGTTCACCAATTTGTTCAAAAGCTAAGAAAAATTCATCCTGACTAGGGCCTTTTTCAAGGCCAATAATAGTACCTAACGGCGATAAACTTAACGGTTCAGTTAAAGCTTGTCCGCTGGCAATTGAAAGCTCTAGGTTGGTAAAAGCTTGTCCCTGAGCACTTTCTTTACCATTAATTCCAAGGCGTAAGCTTTTTAAGTTAAACGAAGTTGATACCGGTGTGCCGTCAATATTGACTATGGCTGCACTACTAAAAAGGTAGCTATAGTTGTCGTATTGACTCACTTCAAACATTACGTAAGTATTGGCTAAATCAATTAATTCACTGATAGAGAATAACAAGAAGAACTTTTCACCCACACCAACATCATAATTTTGTTGGATATGCTCTTGCTCTAAGGTTCGGTTATATATGGCAAGTAAACGAATATCCCCTTGCCACGTATGTTGATTAGAAGCTTCTTGACCTAAAATTAGCGCAAAGCTATCGTCCCAAGAGGTTAAAGGAGCTATTTCTTCATCAGTAATATCAATTAAATTACCGTTAACGTAAATACGTCGGCCTGTGGTTGCATTGTAAGTGAGCACAACATGTTGCAAGGTGGCTTGTAGTACTTCATCAGCATCTGGAGTACTAAGTGCTGGATCACCATTAGTGTTGGAGGCCTGTGTTCTTAAAGCAAAGTCATAGTTATATTGGGTTTGACCTAACATGAAGTTTCGATCGTTATCACCAGCAGAATAAGTAATGATACGTGCAGGACCTTCTTGCACAACATTATTGGGAGTTACCCATGCTTCTACTGAAAACTCGCCTGTGGAAGTAATTAAGTCATGTAACTTTTTACTGTTAGCAGTACTTGCTTGAGCTCTGCCATTAGAAAACGAAAGTCCCCAGCTGCCAAGCCATTCTATATCGCCAGTTAAAGACAAGTTAGCGGCTGGCGAAATGCCCGAGGTGTCATAGGCTATATTGCCTTCACCTGTTTTGAATTGGTACAGTGCGATAATATCAGATTCAAATCGTCCGCCACTTGATGCGGTAATGCCGTCAACTAAACGTAATGATTTAGATATTACCATCTCAGGTGAAATAGCATCTACGGTAATTTCATCACTTAATGCGGTAATCGCATTTAGCATCTCGGTGCTATTACTTTGACAACTACTCCAGCAGTTATGAAATTCACTGCCTAAACGTATAACCAGCCTAGATTGTTCAGGATCGTTTAAGTTAATCACTTGCTTGGCAGATGCATAAGCTTCTTCAATATTATTGCTGGCGAAGAAGGGCGACTGTGAAACTACTGATGATTCGCTATGACAACCGGCACAATATTGATTAACAATAGGGTAAACATGCTCATTAAAGAGTGCGCTATCATCAGGGAAACTTTTACTGGCACCGGGCTCTCGAATGACGGGAGCAGAAAGTTCTATGGTATTAGCAGTACTGACTCTGTCGTCAGCCCATAGCTTTATCCATTGTTCCATGGTTTCACCACAAGCACTGTCACTTGCCAGCCAACAGTTATGTCCACCCGATACTTTTTCAATTAAGCGTGATGAGCTAGGATTAACCAAATTTACTAATGGGTTTGTTGCTGCATAGGCATCGTTAACATTGTTATTACTGGCAAAATAAGGAGCTGTATTACCTTCTGTATGACAAGCACCACATTTATCAGCGGTTGATATATTGTCCCATAATGAGGTTTTATATTTTTGAATATCTTCCGTTGCTGGCGGTGGACCAGTATATTCACTTGATTGTGGTTCTTGTTGTGACGGTGGGTTTGTTTTTACTTCTCCGCCTCCACCACCACAAGCCGTTAATGCAATTACCCCTAAACATAACGTAAGGTTTTTTATTGTTAATTCCATTTCCCTTACTCTCCCATGCAATAAGTGCCAACTTCAGCAAATACCCGCTTTAGCTGATAGTCATTTAATTTGAACGATTCAGTCGTAGTGCTTAATTGCGTTAAATCTGCTTCGCTTTCAGCGTCACGCAAACATACGGTATTAAAAACCTTTTTTACTTGGCAATGTGCAAATGCTTGGCTGTTGGCAAGTTCTTGCCCTAAAGATTTAGCGCCACTCCCTTTGCCCGTTAAACTGTTATCCCAACCAAGTTTTTGGTTTGCACCTTCGCGCCAATAATTTTGCCATTGTTGATCTTGAGTAATAAAACCAAAAGGAAATGTTGTTGAATTGATATGATATTTCGCTTGTACGCGGGTGCCTGTACTTGCATCTACAGCCCCTTGTTGGTTAAACACTAAAGCCCCCGACTCTCCGGTTGGATCCGCATCTCGATCAAATTCATATTCATAATAAGCGAAGGCTTGAGCTAAAGGATCCATACCGCTATGACAGCCAAGGCAATTATTAATAAATAAACGACTGTCGCCACCAGGACTGCGACTAACATCTTGGCGAATACGGTCGGGTGGTCGAGTATTATCTTTTAAGGGTTCTAAGTCGGTGCATAAATGATTCATTAAGGTAAATCTAACCATGGCGCGATTAGTACCTAAATAGAAAAATTCTTTAGCTGCTGCTCTACTTGTTAAAATGCCAGCAGTTGCGTCGGCAGGTAAACCATTTACACTGGATTGTGTAACTCGCTCGAGTCCATCAGCGAGATCAATAAATTGGTCGTCTAACGCTTGATAATGCGAGTTATTATTAATGTTATAGGCAGGTAAATTTAAACTTTGTTTACCAACATATAGCATATCCGCCTGTAAAATTTCTCTAAAATCTACATCATCACGTACTGCGCCTATCACCGTTGCGCTATAGTCGTTTAATGGTGCGAAAATATCTTGATCTATATTGGTCCAAGGCGTGGCAAATAGTTTTAAGGTGGTTGAATAAAAGGCTGGTGATTCCATGGCTTTATAAGCCGCTTCAATCGGTTTGTTGTCATCAAGTAAGGTGACCATTTCCAATAACGTTGCTTGTGAAGCGGGAGTTCCCGTTAATCGATCATGCAATTGTTTGGCTTGTTCTAATGAACCTGCATAGGCCAAACTCATGAAGTTTGATGCAATAATTAGTGGTAAGTAACGAAATAAATGTTTCATGATATTATTTTTATTATCCATTTTTATATACGAATTCAATCGTATATACGTATAGTGCTGCATATTATACGGTCCCCTTGAAATTATTTAGCTAATGCTCACTTGAAACGATTAATAATTAAAAATTATTTAAACTACAGCTAGTAATCTATAACGCTTGTAGTATGGTTGTTATCGTTTTAAGTTGGTATTGGTTAAATATAAATCAGTAATTAGTATTGAAACACTGAAACTAAACAGCAATAATGTCAAGAAATTTTACACTTTTTAACTATCTTGTTTGCTGTTTACATTATGTATTAAGGGAAGTAAATGAAGCCGAAGTTGGGCTACACCACTAAAGGGATTATATTAGTTTTATTGCTATCGGCCTGTAATACCGACACAGCAATTAGGGACGAAGAGCCTGATCCTGTATTAGTTGAATATCCAGTCGTCTATATTGAACGAGACGTGAATATGCAAGTAGATGAGGATAATACCACGCCTGCTCGTTTTGAAGCGCGTGATCCCGCTCTATTTAATGCAGGCGCTAATTTATTCATTAAAAAAAATGCCTTTGCTGACTCTCCTGTTACTAACCTTACCGAAGCCTTATTCGAAGAAGGCCAGCGTATTGATATTCGCGATTTAACCGTTTCGGATGACGGTCAAGAAATACTCCTTTCTCTGCGGGCTCCTGAAATTGAAGATGCTGATGATGAAGACCAACCTCGGTGGAATATCTGGCGTTATCAATTAGCCACTCAAACGTTAGAGCGTATTATTACTAGTGACCTTATTGCCGAGCAAGGCGATGATCTTATGCCCTCTTTTTTACCTGATGGACGTATTGTTTTTGCTTCAACTCGCCAACGCTTATCTCGAGCTATTTTGCTCGACGAGGGTAAACCACAATATACCGCGTTAGATGAACAACGAAATGATGAGACTTTCAATATTCACATCATGAACAGCGACGGTACAACTATCGAGCAGCTTACCTTTAATTTGAGTCATGATTTTTACCCTTTAGTTTTACAAGACGGACGTATTTTATATAGTCGTTGGGACGCTATGGGTGGAAACCACGGAATAAATCTCTATCGAATGAATCCTGACGGCACCGATAATCAACTTATGTTTGGCTGGCATTCACATCAACTTACTCTTGATGGTAGTAATGAAAATGTTGAGTTTATTAAACCGCAACAAATGCCAAGTGGTGAGTTATTGATGATGCTTTCGTCACAAGATGCAACGGCATATCAAAAAAGGCCTGTGCTGATTAATATCAATGAATATATTGATGATCAACAACCAACCTCAGATTCAGGTGCCCAAGGAAATGCAGTAACAGACTTGTCGCTTAATGAGAGTCTGAGTTTTAATTTTTCATCGGCTTTGTCTTTATCAGGTCGACTCAATCATCTTTATCCATTGCCTGATAACAGTAACCGTTACTTAATGAGTTGGGATGTATGTCGTGTGATGGTTGATGAATTGATTAGAGCCTGTGGTCAATTAACCGAAGAAGAGCTTGCGGACGAATCTTTGCAGCATGTAGATCCTGCGTTTGAGTTGTGGCTTATCAATAATACAGATAATACCCAACAGCTTGTAGCAACAACACAACCAGGAAAAATGATCACCGAGTCTGTCGTGATGCAGCCTTCTGAACAAGCTAAAACATTTATTGCCGATAAAGTGGTAGGTAATGAACTTGATGCCCAATTAGCAGAAGAGCTAGCTGCGGCGATTCATATTCGTAGCGTGTATGACTTTGATGGTCAGGACATTACCGCGCAAGACGACAATCCCCAAGGTATTATTAGTTTACGTGATCCGTCATTGGTACGTGCTGAAGAGCGTCCTATTCGTTTTTTACGAATAATTCGTGGTGTGCCTATGCCACCTGATGATGTTGCTGATATTCAAAATACCGATTTTGGCCGTAGTAACAATCAGCTAATGCGAGAGATCTTAGGTTATACCCCTATTCAGCCGGATGGTTCGGTGAAAGTTAAAGTACCAGCAAATATTCCCTTTGCGCTTAGTTTATTAGATGAAAACGGGCAACGCATTACAGGTCGACATCGCCAATGGATCACCTTACGCCCTGGAGAAACATTAGAATGTAATGGTTGTCATACCGGTAATAGTGAATTACCGCATGGCCGAATTGATGCACAAGCACCGAGCATTAACACTGGTGCAGGTGGCGGCGTTTCTTTTCCTAATACCACACAAAATATTATCCCTGAGCAAGGACAAACCATGGCGCAAGCCGATGAAATGGTGAACGGCTTGGCAGAACTTACCTCGAAGATTCAATACCAAGATATATGGACAGATCCTGCCATATCAACGGTAAACGATAGTGTTGAATTCAGCTATGAAAATTTATCTACCTTAATGCCTAATGGCAGCGAGTGTTTCAATAACTGGACAACATTTTGTCGCATACAAATTAACTACATTGAACATATTCAGCCATTGTGGAACTTACCCCGAGAGTTGATTGATGAAGACACACAAGAGCTACTTGCCGATAACACCTGTACAGGCTGTCATAGTCCTGTGGATGCAGACGCTCTTTCTCAAGTACCCGCTGGGCAGCTTGACTTATCAGCGTCACCCTCAACAGACCAACCTGCGCATTTAACGAGTTATCGAGAATTGTTTTTCAATGATGTGGAACAAGAAGTTGTTGATGGAATTTTAATTAATCGATTAATTGAGGTGCTTGATGATGATGGCAACGTTGTTTTTGAAGTGGATAATGAAGGTGAGTTAATACTTGATGTAGATGGAAATCCTATAGCTGTGTTAACAACTGTTCCAGTGGCATCAACATTATCTCCAAATGGTGCACGAGCCAGTGGTGACTTTTTTGATGTAATAAATAACATCACACACCAAAATATGATGACAAGTGATGAACTGAAGTTATTAAGTGAATGGTTAGATATTGGCGCTCAATATTATAATACACCGTTTTATAACCAAGAATAACGTATTGAATAACAGAAAGATTAGCGAGTAATTTTATATAAATTGGAATTTATGACTAAATATTTTTTCACATCTTTTTTGCTTTTGGTTGGTTTTTTAATAAGTCCGACATTATTAGCAGAAACTGATCAAGCGTCAATGCTACGTATTGAAGTGCCCTTTATTGAGTTGCATTCGGGGCCTAGTGCGGGCTATCCAGTCGTACATGTTGTTGAAAAAAATGAGGATGTTACTGTACTGGTTAAGCGTACTTCGTGGTTAAAAGTAAAAGACAAGCGTGGTATTGAAGGCTGGCTTCATGAGGATGATTTATTTAGTTTTAGTCAGCATGGCAGTGCCATTATACAAGAAGAGTTTTCACTGGAAAGTTTCCATAATCGAGACGTTGAAGCTGGTGTTATGTATGGCGATTTAGAAGGCGCAAATTTTTATAATGTGTACTTAGGTTATGCTTTTACTCCTGTTTTCAGTGCAGAAATTTCAGCAGGTAAAGCACTTGGAAGTATATCAGACAGTAATGTATTTGAAGTTATGCTAATCAGCCAGCCGATACCTGATTTAATTGTCACACCTTATTTAGGAATTGGTGGCGGGATTATAGATACTAAACCACACAGTGTGTTGGCTGACTCAGTTAGTCGGCAAAGTACTTTAATGAGTGCTGCAGCAGGCATTAAATATCACTTAGCTCGTAATTTTATATTACGCGCTGAATATAAATACTCGTTAGCATTAACTGATCGAGATATAAATGAAGAGATCCAAACATGGAAACTAGGTTTCAGCGTATTTTTTTAAAGCCATTTATTACGGCGAGTACTTTAGTGTTCGCTAGTTTAACTTTACCGTTAACGGCTATGGCTGAAGAGCAAGATATTGCTAGTTCAGTAAAAGTTAAAGCGGATGTTGAACGTCGTGAAGTATTAGACGACGTATTGGACAGTGAAAATTTTGAAATAGGAGTGCAAGGTGGTGTTCTTTCTATTGAAGATTTTGGCAGTAACGGCTGGGTTAGTGGCCATATTGGTTACCACATTAGTGAGTACTTTTATGTAAAAGCGCGTTACGGACAAGGTAAAGCGGGCCAAACAAGTTTTGAAACTTTGGTAAATGTAGCTCCTTTATTAACCGATGAACAACGTGAATTAACTTATTATGGCCTAAATATCGGCTATAATTTTTTACCTGGTGAAATATTTTTAACTAAAGATCTGGTACTCAATAGTGTGTTTTCATTTGAAATAGGTGGTGGTAGCACAGAATTTGCTGGCGACGATAAATTTACCGTAAATATTACCGCTAATTACCGTGTATTTCTTAATGATTGGATCGCATGGGATATTGGCATGAGTGATTATGTATTTGATACACAAGTGATTGGCGAGTCTAAAACGACTCATAATTTGAATTTTGTTACTGGATTTTCAGTATATTTTTAACGTTGACGTAAAACGTAAAGGAAAGCAGATGTTGTTAACTAAGTACGGATATAAAGCATTTTTGGCTGTTGCGGTATTTGTTATTTCACTACAAGGACATGCATTAACTATCGGGCAAAAAGCACCTGACTTTACGCTAAAAAATATGCAAGGGAAAAACCTAAACTTAACAGAGCAACGTGGCAATATTATCCTCATTAATTTTTGGGCATCTTGGTGTGGACCGTGTCGTAAAGAAATGCCGGTACTGCAAAAGCTACAAGAAAAATATCAAGATCTTGGCGTTGCTGTTTGGGGCATTAACGTTGAACAAGAAAACCAAGCGGGTAGAGATTTTCTCACCGGATTAGACTTAAGCTTTCCAATATTTTTTGATCAAACTAATGAGTTATCGGCAACATACCAAGTAGAAGCAATGCCAACCACAGTGATTATCGATCGTGATGGTGTGGTGCGCTATGTTTATCGAGGTTTTAAAGATGGTTATGGGAAAAAATATGCCAAAGCGATTAAAAAGCTTATTAGAGAATAACGAAGGAATGCTCTCGTGATAAAACTTATAACCAAAGGTATGCTAATTCTGTCTCTGTTAAGTTTAACTGGCTGTGCAAGCTTGTCTATTAAACCTTGGGTAAAACCTTATGAGAGACAAAACTTAGCGGATCCTATTATGCGAGCTAGTCGTCATCCTATTGCCAATATGCATGTTGCACATGTTTTAGAAGGACGTGAATCGGCTCGTGGTGCTGAAGGAACAGGAGGTGGCGGTTGTGGTTGTAACTAAATTCAACATGACTATGCTCGTTAAGTTTTTTTCAATTTTATTCTTAGGTTTGATCGCACCGTTTGGGCAAGCGGCTGACTTAGATCCTGATCGAGCTGATGTGCTTTATCATAGTTACGAAGGTGGTGGGATGAAGATTGATGGCCCCGCTATTTTAATCCGAAAAAAAGCGAGCGATTCAGTTGCCGTAACGGCTTATTATTACCTTGATAGCATATCGTCTGCTTCAATAGATGTCGTAAGTACAGCTAGCGCATATAGCGAAGAACGTACTGAAGGACAGTTAGGGCTAGAATATTTACACGATAAAACCTTGATGTCGTTTAGTGTTCGCCAAAGTGATGAAGATGATTTTTTGGCTCAATCTTTAAGTCTCAATGTTTCGCAAGATACTTTTGGTGATCTCACTAACATAAGTTTAGGTTTGTCGTATGGCGACAATGAAGTAAAACGAAATGGCGACGATAATTTTGAAGAACAAAGTCAGCAATATCGGATTCGTGCAGGTATTAACCAAATACTTACTCGTAATTTAACCACTAATCTCAGCTTTGAAGCAATAGCAGATAAAGGCTATTTAAATAACCCTTATAGAACGGTTAGATATACCGATAATTCAATCCCTTCAGGGGTCGGTTATCAATCAGAAATTTATCCAGAAACCCGTAATTCCTTTGCGACTAAATTATCGGCAAGTTATTTTTTACCTTATCGAGCCGCATTATTTTTTCATTATCGGTTTTATAGTGACAGCTGGGAAATTGAGTCTAGCGATGTTGAATTAGCTTACAGACATCCTATTGGCGATGTTTTGGAACTTGAATTGAAACTACGTTATTACCAACAAAGCCAGGCTGCATTTTATAGTGATTTATTCCCTTATCAAGACGCACAAAACTACCTTGCTCGGGATAAAGAGCTAAGTGACTTTGATGACTTTACTGTTGGTATAGGAGTCACTTATACCTTACCAAAATATTTATCTTTTGGAGAAATGCGCTCTGAGGCGTCACTTCAATGGGATTATATAGATTTTAGCTACAATAATTTTAGAGATCCTACTGCCGAAGGTGGAGTAGGTAATGAACCTTTTTATGGTTTTTCAGCAAATGTGATTCGTGCTTTTTTTAGTCTATATTTTTAGATTTTATTGTGAAATGGCCAGTTGTAAGGATGTAACATATGAACATAATTAATTTTTATTCTAACGTTGTAATACGGACAGGTAAGGTATTATTACTTGTATTTGGTGTCATTTTGTTACCTATTTCGGCGTATGCAGAAGAAGCTGAAAAAACAAAATCAAAATTATCAACAGAGCTTGAAGACATTAAAAGCCAAGTACTGAAACTTAACCGTGAATTATTTGTTTTGGAAGAAGACTTATTGTTTCCTGCAAGCACACAGGTAGCAGTATTTGTGTCTGTTGATATAGGTAAGTTTTTAAAAATTGATAGTGTTGAATTAAAAATTAATGACAAAAATGTCGCAGGATTTTTATATACCGAACGTCAACGTATCGCTCTTGAAAAAGGCGGCATTCAGCGTATTTACTTAGGAAATTTAAAAGTAGGTAATCATCAACTTACTGCGATATTTACAGGAATAGATAATGAAGGTCGTACTGTGCAACGAGCAGTCTCTCACGCTTTTGAGAAAGATGATGAAACGGTAATGATTGAGCTAAAAGTTGAAGATTCCGAATCAACTTACCGCGCAAACATTAACGTTGAAGAATGGGTTTTATAACTGGTTATGCAGATTAATGTAGTAATGTTTATCAAGGTGATATTTGTCAGTGCTATTGTTACTCTCTTGATGGGAACATCGAGTAGTGTTCAAGCCTTTGATGGTAATGATCAGCTGGAAGACAAACTATATAGACAAGCGTTATATTTTTATTTTACCGGAAATTATAGCGAAGCCCTCATGCAAGTGAGTTTAAATCGGCAGCGTTTTAAGACTAATTCATCTCGTAGTCACTTGTTTGAAGCAGGTTTACAAGTATCGGTGGGCTTACATAAGCAAGCAGAAATTTCACTTAATAAATTTGAACAAAGCCAAGCATTAGGACTAAACAATAATTCAACTCCCGTTATTGAAGAGCAAGGTAAATCTAATACCTCTCCAGAAGAGTTAAAACTCATAGCGTTATTGCAGCTTACCGAGCAAAAGATTCAACAAAGTGATAACCAAGCTGCTCAACATGCGTTACGTCGAATGACACAAGTACCGAACGCTTACCGAGAGCAATATCATACCCTAAGCCAATTGGCTTATTGGCCAGAACAACCCCCTTTGACAGCGCTAAACAATACAATAGAAACGTCACAACAATCATCTGCGTCAGCATACATTGCTTTAAATAAGGCGTTACAACTTATTGAGCAGCAAGAATTTGAGCCCGCTAAAATATTATTGGAAACGATAAAAAATACGGAGTGGCAAGCTCAATCAGTAACTTTTTGGCAAGTATTGTTTAATCCTTTTTTACGATTTTTTGATCAAGGCATAAAAGAAGAAACAAATGAGGACAAAATTCAACAGCAAGCGATTAACGACTACGCACGATTATTGTTAGCGCAATTGTATATTAAGCAAGAGCTTTACGAAGCTGCGTATTATGAATTAAAAGACTTCCCTCAAGATAGTCCGTATACCGAATCAGCATTATTTATTTTTGCTTTTTCAGCTCAAAAAATTAGGCAATTTACTACGTCATTTACCTTATTAGACTTAATGCAAAAACGATATCCTTATTCAAATTTAGGTTGGCAGTCTGCCTTGTTATTTTCCGCACAAGCTACTGAACAAAAGTCGTTAGAACAGGGAATGACGAGTTACCAGCAAACAGCTAAATTGTATCAGCAACGATTGAGCGACTTAACGCGTTTCAATGACGATTTTTTGATGAGTGAAGATGTACTAAGTTATTTATCGTTAAAACCAGAGAAAAAACAAGCTAAAAATTCATCAAACAGTCAACCATTAACTAGCAATACACCGCTTACAACAGATTCTTTATGGTTGAAAAAGGCATTGCTCAATACTGAATTACAATCTCAATATCAAACCTTAATTGAATTAGATCTGTTATCAATACATTTGCAAGAACAAAGGCTTAAAAGCCAATGGCTGTATGAAACTTTAGAGTTGAATAAACTCAGAAAAGCTAATATCACAGAAAAACAAAAACGCAGACCTTACCAAGCGATAATTACAGAGCTTAGGGCGAAAAAACAACATATCGCAGACATGATTGCTCAAGCAGAAAATAAGCAGCAAGGGCACATATTTGCGGATCCTAACCAAGCTCGATTATTAAAACGGATAAAACAAAGTAAACAAGCAATAAACGTGATTGATGGTCATCGTAATATTGATGAATACCAAGAAAGGTTAGCTCGGGTTGAAGGGGTAATAACATGGCAACTCCAAGGAGCCTTACCACAGCGTTTATGGCAACATAAAAAACAATTGAATGTATTAGAGCGTGAGTTAGTACACATTGAGCAGCAACAAAAACGTTTTGATGTATTGTCGGATCCTGAGCTAGGCTTAGCTAAAACAGACACACATGATTTAGTGGCCCGTCAGCAGAAAAGTTCAACTAAAATAACGAGTTTACTTAATGCTGTCGCTCAAGTAAGGGCTGAAACAAGTCATGAAATACGTGAAAATGTTAATGACTTTGTTAGCCGTCAGCGTACTTTATTAGAGCAGCATGCATTAACGACTCGTCATGAAATGGCGGGCGTTTTAGAAAAAATGTTATCAGTTGATAAACGTATTGAACAACAATTGGTTCCTGCAAAGCAAACTCAATCTAACGCTGTAGGGACACTATAATGGCCTACCTTACTTCGTATCGAATAATTGCTTTTATTACACTTTTTATATTGCTTTCAGGCTGTATGAGTACCAGTAACGAAACACTAACAAACAAACGAGCCAGTTTGTTAGATCTCGCCGATAGCCATAAAACAGAAGAGTTAACTAAATTTACCATGAAAAAAATGGCGAGAACTCAAAAGCTCGCAGGTATTTATCAACAATTACTGACATTAGAACCCAATGCTGAAGTGAGAAGTAAAGTTGAGTATCGTTTAGCGCAAATAAACACCGAAAATTTTGAGTATCAATCTTTTGGTGGTGAGGATACTGAAGATCTCGATGAACAAAGTGAATCTTTAACGCTAGCACAACTCAAAAATGATCAGCTAGCAATGCAAAAGTTAGTGGATGAATATAAAAGCCTACTCGTGCGTTACCCCGATCGCAGTGAAAATGAACAGATCCAATATCAATTAGCGAAAGCATTAGATTTACAAGGAAAGTTATATGAGAGTTTAGCTGAAATTGAATCTTTACTGGCGAACTATCCTACAACAATATATTTAGCGGAGCTAAACTTTAGACGTGGTGAAATTTATTATAATCAGCAAGACTATTCGGCGGCGTTAAACGCTTATAACGAAGTAATTAACGCAGCTAACAATCATAATTTTTTAATTAATAGTATGTACATGAGCGGCTGGACCTTGTTTAAACTGAATCGTTTACCTGAAGCCGATGTTGCATTTTTACAGGTTTTTGAAGAAGTCATTACGCAAGAAAAACAACGTCAATATCAAGACGAATTTAGCTTTAATAAACTCAGTAATCAATATCAAAATTTGGTGTTAGATATTCAACGAGTATTAAGTATTTCATTAAGTCAGCAACAACAAGGCGACTCTGTTGTAAAACTGGTAGAAAATAATCAGTCATTAACATTTTTAGGTTTGTACCAACATGTACTGTTTGACAATTTAGCAAAATTTTTAATAAAGAAAGACTTAAAGTCGGATGCCGAATATACCTACAGTGAGTACATTCGGTTGGCTCCGGACAATATTTGGGCTGCACGATATTCATTAGCTTTGTTAGATATGTATCACCGTGAAGGACGTTTTTCTTCGATGCATCAGCTACAAAATAATTATGTTCAGCAATTTGGTCTAGAAAGTATATTTTGGCAAAAAGCGAATTCAACTATTCAAGCAGAAGTATTGCCAACGCTATTAAAATTTAGCGATGCTGATGCCCGAAGAGCATACGCAACTGCGCAAAATACAAAGCCTGGCATAGAGAGAGTTAATGCCTTTAGTCGTGCCGCTAGCTTGTTAACTATTTACATCGAACTCGCTAAATTGCCTCAAGCACGCGAACTGTTAACTAAAAACATTCTGTCAGACGAATATCTTCTTGGAGAAGCAAATTTTGAAGCGCAACAATATGTTAATGCGTTATCAAATTATGAGTATGTTGCTGGTTATTCGTCAGCCGATTTTCCTGAATTACAACAGCTTAAGTTACAGGCAGCTTATGCCACAACGTTAACCATTCGAGAAATAATAAAGGCGAGTGCACCAGGGGAGACAACAGAAGAGCATTACGCTTATCAGCAATTGATTAAAGATCGTAATCGACTAGATCAACAGTTTATTGAGCAGTACCCTAGTGACCGTCGCTCACTTCAACTTGCAACACATGTTGCGCAATATGCTTTTGACGCTGAAGATTACGTTCGATTAAACGACATGAATGAATACATTCTCAATGCTTATGGTTTTAATAAAAGCAATAATGGCAAGCAAGGCACTGACGTGAGTAACGTTTCTGTTTCATATGAACGTTTATCAGCAACTGCATTAAAACAAATACAGATAGTCAGTCAATTATTAGCGCATAGCTATTACAAGCAAAAACAATATGAATTAGCCGAGAAGTCCTATAGCACAGCACTGAACTATGTTGATAAATCAGATAAAACATGGCGAGAAATGCGTGATCTACTTGCATCAAGTATCTATTTTCAAGCCGAAGTATTTAAATTACAACAACCTCAGTTAGCTGTTCATCATTTATTACGTGTAGGAAAATTAATTCCAGAATCAAGGTATCGTATTACAGCAGAGTTTGATGCGGCTAATTTATTGATTGAACGAGAATTATGGTCACAAGCCATTGATGTTTTATTGGTTATTCAACGCCAATACCCTACACATGAATACAGTGCATCGATTCCTGCTAAATTAGCTAAATCGTATGAGGCGTTAGATAAATGGGAGCTCGCTGCCGAGCAATTATTAATTATGGTCGCGAACGAACCGTCGCTTGAGTTGAAGCGAGAAGCTCAATATGTGGCCGCAGAGTATTATGAAAAGGCAGGAAATACAGACAGAGCTCTAACAGCCTACCGAACTTATGCTCATGCTTACGCTGAACCTTTTGATATTGCACAAGAAGTTCGCTTTAAAATGAGTGAGTTTTATCGTGTTAGTCAAGAACCAAATAAACGTTATTTTTGGTTACGTAAAATACTCAGCTTTCATGCAAAACAAGCATCAGAGCCGGCTAGTCAACCACGAGCCATTGAATTAGTATCGAATGCCGCTTTTAATTTGGGTGTCGCTCACCAGCAAACGTTTAAATGGCGAAAACTAACCGCACCCTTACAACAAAGCCTCAAACGTAAACAAACAGCAATGAAACAAGCGATAAATTATTACGAACAGGTTTTAAACTTTCAACTCGCTGCTTATGTGCCACAAACCACATTTAACTTAGCTGAAATGTACCGTCAACTAGCTGTTGATATGATGAATTCGGATCGCCCATCAGATCTTGATGAGTTGGCTTTGGAAGAGTACGAAATATTATTAGAAGAGCTCGCTTATCCGTTTGAAGAGAAAGCGATTGAAATTCATCTTAGTAACTCAAAACGTGCTTGGCAAAATATATATGACGAATGGGTAGCTAAAAGCTTTTCAACCTTAGCAGAGCTATCTCCTGCACTTTACAATAAACAGGAGCGAACGCATGACGTTGTTGAAGCTATTCATTAATAAATACCGAATAATTACAAAAACTATATTCAAGGGGGGGGTTGTACTTTTATTCGTGATTTTATCGGGTTGTTCTATTATGACAAATACCGAGCATACGACGAAAAATGAGCAGAGCGAAAAACGGACTAACAAGCAAGATCTTGTGCGTAAAGACATTAGCTCTACACATGAAAAGAGCAAAGACTCTGACACCAAACAAAAGAAAAATTTATATGCCGAGCAAACCTCTGAACGCTTAGCGAATGTGACTGCTGACATTATTACCAAATATAGAAAAGCAATAGCCTTAATGAAACAACAACAATGGCAATCGGCAGAGTCGTTATTAGATGAAGTTATTACCGCTCAGCCAACATTATCAGGAGCGTTTGTAAATAAAGCCTTGATTAGTGTCCATCAAAACAATTTAGCACAAGCAGAAAAACACCTTAACAAAGCGTTAAATATAAACCCGCTAAATCCTTATGCCCATCAACTAAAAGGTCAAGTAGCGCGCTTAAATGGCCTATTTGCTAAAGCTGAAAAAAGTTATCTTGATGCCCTTAATATTTGGCCTGAATATCCAGAAGCACAGCTAAATTTGGCTATTTTATTAGAACTTTATCGTGGACGCTTGCTTGATGCTAAAAAGTACTATACTTCATATTTGGTACTGCAACCTGATGACAAACAAGCACAACGTTGGTTAGCAGGGGTTGAGATTAAAATTAAGCGTGCGGGATTAAGTTTTTCTGAAAAGACAAAGGATAATGTTACGTCGAGCTTATTATTAAACAGGAATAAGTTAATATGAGATTGATTATATTAGTATTATGTCTATTTCCTATCGCTTTTATTGTTAATGCACAGGAAGATAAAACTCAGGTTATTCCTGAAAAGCCACGGAAGAAAAAACAACAACAGGTTTTAACGATTGAAAGTAAGATCACCGGCTCTCAAGAACAACCTAATGTTTTATATATAATGCCGTGGAATGGAATAAAAAAACCTGTAGTGGTACAAAATAATAAAATGGAGCTTTCTTTACCGACCTTTAGGCCTATTAATCCTAAAGTTTTCAAAAAAGAAGTTAGAATTTTTTCTGCTAATCAAAATCAGGCACAACAAAATATGAAACAAGAAAATAATAAAAAATAACAACGATCAATAATAACGACTATGTTGGCTTTTAAGCCGCACTTTTAAATTCAGGATGAGTTTAAGGCTTAATTATCTCGTCCAAACATAAAGACAGAAGGAATGTACAATGAGTTTTACCGATAACCTTATCGCTTTTTTACAAAATGGCGGCCCTTTCATTTATCCCATTGGCTTAGTATTAATTGTCGGCTTAGCTATTACCATTGAACGCTGGTTGTATTTAAGCTCCGCACATCGTACTAACCAAAAGGCGTTTAGATTAATTAACAGCGCATTAAAGACTGGCGATATTCAAACGATTAGTGATCACGCAAAACGTAATAAAGCCCCGGTATTTGACGTATTAGAATCAGGCATTGTACGTATAGGTCAATCAAAACGCCGTGAAGATTTAGAATATGCCATGGAAGAAACGATTATGGAGTACATGTTACGACTTGAAAAACGTACCCCGTTTATTGCTACCTTGGCAAATATAGCGACCTTATTAGGTTTGTTAGGCACAATTATGGGACTTATCGCGGCCTTTTCGGCAGTGGCGGGTGCAGATCCTGCTGAGAAAGCGAATCTTTTATCAGCCAGTATTTCTGTCGCCATGAATACAACCGCTTTTGGTCTTATTACCGCAATTCCTTTAATTTTATTTCACTCTAGCCTACAAAGTAAAACGGCAACTATTGTCGACTCTATTGAAATGGCGGGTATCAAATTATTAAATTCTATGTCTTTTAATAGGTAAGCCGAACTAAGCTAAGGTTATTTATATGAGACGTCGTCGTCCCAATACCCAAGACGCAGAATTAGACATTACATCATTTATGAATTTAATGATTGTACTAGTACCTGTGTTATTGCTGAGTTTAGTATTTTCTCAGGTAAGGATCCTTCATTTACAGCTGCCAGTGCTTTCTGAGGCTGAGCAAGCAGAAGATCACAAAGAACCAAAAATTTTGGAGCTAGTGATCAACAAGAATAATTTAACATTGAACTATCCTGCAGGCATTCTTTTAAAGCGTTTTGATGTTACCGAGAAAGGTTATGATTTTTCCGCTCTATCAGTATACCTACAAGATTTGAAACTCACCTTTCAGCAAAAAGCAATTGAAAAGAATGATATCGTCATTTTGTTAGAGCCTTCAGTAAACTATCAAACCATAGTCTCAGCGATGGATACGGTCCGCTCCTTTAAAGCGGTAGTTGCTGCTAATTTAGTGGATGCTGAGTTGTTTCCGCTCATTTCTTTAGGTGATGCACCAACAGATGAGCCAGAAGGAGAGAAGCAGTGAAGCAGTCAGCAAGAACTAAACGCAGAGCAAAGCACCATAAGCGCTTTAACCCAGGCAGTAAATTAAACTTAGTCGCCTTGATGGATATATTTACCATTTTAGTCTTCTTTCTAATTATGAATCAGTCAGAAGTGCGCGTATTGCAAAATATTGAAGAGATAAAATTACCGGTTTCATTAGCTGAAGAGTTACCGGTAAATAATATAGTGATCACCGTTCTCAATAAAACGGTATTAGTGCAAGAGAGAGCTATTTGGCAACAGACGGAAGCAGATAATAACCTAGCTTTGAATAAAGATAATAAGTTTATTGAAGTATTAACCAATGAACTTAACTATCAAGCCAGTAAGCGGCCTGAATTAACCGAATTGGAAAAAGAAAAGGGTCGTGGAGTTACTATTATTGGTGATATGTCTACACCTTATGCGATATTGAAACAGGTTATGGCAGCTTGTGCAGACTCTGGTTATCGTAATATGTCGTTAGCGGTTGAACAACATGCTACAAAAACTGTAGGCGAGGGCTAATATGACAGCAGCCACATGGAATAATAGTGATAATCTTCAATACACGAGTGATATATTTTCATCCGATCAAGAAGATAAACGATTTACTCAGATCTTATCTTTGTTATTCATCATCTTTTTGATATTTGCTATTGGTGTACCTTTTTTAGATCAAGTGGAAGTTTCGCGGGAAGTGAGAGAGCGAGTGCCTCCTCAACTTGCTAAAATTATACTTAAAGAAAAGCAGCTACCCTTACCCGAAAAGCCAAAAGAAATCGTTCCTCCTGAGCCAGAAGAAGTCAAAAAGGAAGAAAAACCGCCAAAAGAAGCGACAGAGAAGCAAATAGAACCACCTAAAGTAACTCGTGAAGTAGCACGAGAAAAAGCGCAATCGTCTGGGCTAGCAGCGATGAAAGATGATTTATTTGCTATGCGTGAAGCGTTTGATGTGAAGCCCGCGGCACAAACTAAACTCCAGCAAACAAAAGCTCAAGAAGTTAAAGTAAAACGTAAACTATTAGCAGGTGCTGTTAACAAGCAAAGCGAAGGCTTGTCTGTTGCATCAACCAGTCAAACGGTGGTCAGTGATGCATTAAGTACTAAAAATACGCAACACGTGCGCCTAGCCGAAGAAGAAGTGCTCGCTTCGCAGGGAGCGGTTGCAGAAGAAGAGTCACTTGCTGCTCAGTCAGGCCAACGTTCAGAAGTAAGCTTACGTCGAATGTTAGAGGCGAATAAAGCGCGTTTGTATTC
>Ga0209395_1002982_pt1 | contig 21433 bp, 21 predicted proteins | sample GOMGulsemesocosm_3_FD_184635 | JGI IMG/M metagenome (GOLD analysis project Ga0209395, IMG submission 184635) | Methane-oxidizing microbial communities from mesocosms in the Gulf of Mexico - GOM9D Gulf of Mexico (SPAdes) (version 2) | ecosystem: Environmental > Aquatic > Marine > Cold seeps... | reverse complement strand
CAAAAACCAATCAGCAAGAACGAGCTAATGCTGGTTAATTCCCAGAAGAACCACAGTTGTAACATGTTGTTTGACATAACAATGCCCAGCATTGCAGTCATAAACATAATTAAGTAGCTGTAAAATCGGCCCATATGATCTTTTGCAGACAAGTAATATCGAGCATATAAAATGACCAGCAAGCCAATGCCTAAAATAAGCAAAGCAAATAAAGCAGATAGTCCATCAAGGCGAAATGATAGCGCTAAGCCCAACAAAGGGATCCACTCCATGCTCTGACTAAACGATTGACCGGAAAAAACTGCGGACAAGTCGAGTAAAATGAGAAAAAGTGCAAAGGCCGGTAATATTGCAGTGGCCCATGCACAGGCGCTGCGACTGAACCGATTGGTTAGTAGAGGAACAATAATTCCTAACATGGGTAAAAACGGCACCCAAAAATAATACATTCAGCAAAGCTCCGTAGGCTAATTGATTGATATTCCTGCGTAACAATAGTGATATATTAACTAAAAATCAATGTAATAAGCCATCAGGGTCAGGTCTTTCAATTTGTATTGCCTACACAATGAAAGACCTGATAATCATATAGTAAGCTCCTTTGATTTATGCTCAAGCCTAGAGTGCACGTTATACACATAGCTGAAGTGAGGGCCTTAAAATGAAACTATATGACGGTATTACTTACATTCAAACAACAGTATTCTTTCAATAAAAGATAAAACTGGTGATGTTATCGCTCGATGGAAGTTACCCAAGGGTATAAAACAGATCTTTGTGTTTCACCCCCCTTTTTAGCAACAATTAAAAGCGCTAGTCGTTGAGTCTACGTGCAACTGGTATTGGCTAGTTGACGCATTAATCGAAGCTAACTTTCATATTCATCTTGCCAACACTGCTGCGATTCAACAATACTCTGCCTTGAATTATGCGGACGATAACAGTAGTACTGACAGGCTTGTTGAAATGTAAAGAAAAGAAGACACCCACTTTATTTTTAATATTTTAACTGCCAATTAGCAAAGTAAACACACAAACCATCAACGATGCCCTTTCCTTCATAAAAATAGCGAGTAAATGCTACTCAAGTAAGGGAAATCTGCACATGCACTCAACAACAGTACACTTGTAAATAATGTAAGGTAATGCTTCACTTTTATTTCTTTAACTGAAAGCGACAGTATGGGTAGATATAGAAAAAAATGGCTAAACAATAAAATTATTTATAACAATTCATTGATCTATTATTCACAATTACATACACTTCATATATGACGCATCGTCAAACTGTTTTGTAGCGTCACAGTTTTATAGGTAATGATTCATTTTGTTATGCGCTTTGAGGTATACTAGCGCGAAATAAAAGGCACTATGCAATGAATACGATACAGATGAATAAAACACAAAACAGAAAAGCACGTGAAGTTGCCGATAGAGAGCAGCTGTTGCTCGATCTTGCACTTGAGATCATTGAAAAGCACGGTTTCTCAACACTAACAATGGACAAATTAACACAGCAATCAGAATACTCGAAGGGAACGGTTTATAACCACTTCTCAAGTAAAGAGGATTTATTGACTGCACTTTGTTTACGCGCAATTCGAGTGCAAAAGGTGTTATATAACAAGCTCATTACATTTGATGCCTGTTCACGTGAAAAGGTAGTTGGTTTTGCTTTTGCTTATGAACTCTTTGCAAAACTTAACCCAGCACTTTTTATGGTTGGACTAACGGTAAAAACGTCTGCAATCAGAGAGAAAGCATCACCACAACGTGGCAATGCCATCACTGAAGCTGAAAATGAATTGATTGAGATGATGATAACAATCGCTAACGGCGCCATTGAAGCGGGTGAACTGAGCAAAAAATACGCGCAAAACTTATATCAGGTAACATTTTCAATCTGGTGTACAGCGTTTGGTACCGTTTCGTTAATGCAGACACTTGGTGAATCCGGTAATTCATCCTGTATTGATAATATTTGTGTTGATAACAGTTTGTTATACCACATTTCTTTGTTATTAGATGGCTTAGGCTGGTCACCTCTAAACGATGATTTTGATTATGCACAAACATGGCTAAAATTAAAAAATGAAGTTTACGCAACAGAGATAGCACAATTAATAAAATAAAAAGGGCTTAAATGCCTTTTTTATTAAATATTAATGACGATTCGTCAACTAGTAACGCTTTGTAACGACTTTTTGTCGTTTTTTTAGCAAATGCAATGACGCTTCGTCAAACAAAAACGATTCGTAACAATTTATGGAATTGGCAATTGCCAAGAGAGAGGGAAAGATGAAAAAAACAGTGTTTAGCTTCGTCGTTAATAAACCACTAATTACTTTATTAACTGTTTTCATGGCCATTTATGCTTTTGCATATGGCGCACAAAAACTTTACTTTGATGGAGACTATAAAGTCTTTTTTAGTGATGATAATCCGCAGATGCTCGCCTTTGAGTCGATGCAAAATGTATATACTAAAAGTGACAATCTAGCGATTGTGATCACCCCAAAGTCCGGTAATGTTTTTGAAAAGCAAACATTACAGCAAATATATGAGATGACACAGCAGGCATGGAATACCCCCTACTCTTTACGTGTTGATTCTATTACTAACTTCCAGCATACACAGGCAGATTATGATGACCTTTTAGTTGAAGATCTGCTGCTTGAAAAAGAGATGCTCAACAGTAATAAAATAGCAAAAATAAAGAAAGCGGCGCTTGCTGAGCCTAATTTAGTGAATAAACTGCTTGCGCAAGATGCATCGGTTGCCATTATCAATGTCACTATTCAACTGCCTAATATCAACAAACTAACTGAGATACCTGAGGTGGCCGCGTTTGGGCGAACACTAAAAGCAGAGTTTGAACAGAAATACCCTGACAGTAATATCCGTTTATCGGGCATGATCATGCTAAATACAAGTTTTGCAGAATATGCGCAAAACGATTCAAGCACACTTATCCCTGCGATGTTCTTAGCTATTTTAGTCATGCTAGGTATTTTACTGCGCTCCATTACGGCAACCTTTGCAAGTCTATTAGTGATTGTTGGTTCAATTGCAGGTGCTTTGGGTATATCTGGATGGTTAGGTATTCCGCTAACTACCGCAACCGTTAACGTACCAACGATTGTCATGACACTCGCAGTTGCCGACTGTGTACATATAATTAGCACCCTACTGTTTGAAATGCGATCCGGAAAAACCAAAAAAGAGGCGATTCTTAGCAGCTTAGATATCAACTTAACACCAGTCTTTATCACTAGTATCACTACCGCGTTAGGTTTTCTTGCGCTTAACTTCTCTTATTCTCCACCTCTAGCAGACCTTGGTAATTTAGTCGCTGTCGGCGTTATGATTGCATTTGTGTTAGCCATGACTATCTTACCTGCAACACTTGTTTTATTACCGTTAAAAGTAAAAACAGTTGCTAAAAAGACCACCAAAATGGATAACTTTGCAGAATTTGTGATTAAAAACAGCCGAGTCATCTTGCCTTTATCATTGCTGTTAATAGTGGGTTTAGGCACGCAAACTGTAAGTAACCACGTGAGTGATGACTCACTAAAATACTTCAGTAAAAACACTGAATTCCGTCAAGACGCTGACTTTATGGCAGAACATGTTTCTGGTATGACAACCTTAGAGTTCAGTTTGCAGACAGGCAAAAACAGTGGCATTAATTATCCGGAGTTTTTAACCAACTTAAGCGCTTTTACCGATTGGTTACGCGCTCAGCCAGAAACAGATCACGTGAATTCACTCAGTGATACCATCAAACGCCTTAATCAAAATATGCATAATGATGATATCGCATATTACCGAATTCCAGATCAACAGGAACTATCAGCACAATACCTACTAATGTACGAAATGAGCTTGCCCTATGGTTTAGATCTAAACGGTCAAATCAATGTTAAGAAATCAGCGACACGTGTTATCGCAACATTTACAAACCTAGGTAGCATTGAAATCATTGATCTAGAAAATCGTGCCACACAATGGTTTGCCACTCATGCACCTAATATCAAAATTGATATCGCCAGTACTAGTTCTATGTTTGCACATATTGGTGAACGTAATATGGATAGCATGATTCAAGGCACAGCACTTGCGCTGGTATTGATCTCAGCCTTGGTTGGTATCGCATTACAATCGATGCGCCTTGGATTTATTAGTCTACTTCCTAACCTATTACCGGCCATCTCTGGTTTTGGATTATGGGCATTAATTAGTGGAGAAATTAATCTTGCGCTCTCTGTTGTTGCAAGTTTAACACTCGGTATTGTTGTTGATGATACGGTACATTTTTTAAGTAAATACCAGCGAGCAAAAATGCAGGGTAAATCACCGCAGGATGCAGTTCGTTACGCATTTGCAAGTGTGGGTAGAGCGCTACTGATCACCACCGCTATTCTATGTGTTGGTTTTGGTATTCTGACACTCTCTGATTTTGCAATGAATGCCGACATGGGACTACTTACCTGCATCATTATCTTTATTGCACTATTTGTAGATCTACTCTTATTACCCGCTTTCTTGGTACTGTTTGATAAACCAAGCAAAGTGACAAAACCAGAAACTGAATCATTACAACAAGCCGCTTTATCACAAGGAAGATAATATGAACTTTTTAATTAAATCAGCTGTAATAAGTGTGTTAGCACTTACCTTTGCACTGCCATCAATCGCACAGGAAACCCGTGGCTTAGAGATTGCCAAAGCACGTAAAGTTGCCGATCAAGGCTGGACCGATAGCCAAGCATCAATGGAGATGTTGCTGAGTAACAAACAAGGTGAAACAAGTCTGCGCCAACTGCGTATGAAGAACTTAGAAATTGAAGGAGATGGTGATAAATCTATCTCTATCTTTGATTCACCTAAAGATATACGTGGTGCCGCATTCCTCACTTTTGCACATGTTGAAGGCGCTGATGATCAATGGTTATATCTACCCGCTTTAAAACGTGTGAAACGTATCTCATCACGCAATAAGTCAGGGCCATTTATGGGCAGTGAGTTTGCTTACGAAGACTTAAGCTCATTTGAAGTAGAAAAATACACTTACCGTTACTTAGGTGATGAAAAAGTAGCCACTGAAGAGAGTTACATGCTGGAATCAGTACCTACAGATAAATACTCGGGTTATAGCAAACTAATCACCTGGTTAGATAAAGATGATTACCGTGTTTTAAAAGCTGAGTATTACGATCGCAAAGGTAGCTTATTAAAAACGCTAACGCCAAGTAACTACAAACAGTATCTAGATAAATATTGGCGTGCACACCAAATGGTAATGAATAACCACCAAACCGGAAAAAGCACTCAGTTAACTTGGAATAGTTACCAGTTTCTAACTGGATTAAAAGAGAGTGACTTTAATAAAAACCGTTTAAAACGTGCTAGGTGATAGCAATATACCCATGTTGCCTCAAGATGCTTTGTCAGGCACAAGCTCGATAACCAGAGCAAGGCACAACATGAGGTAATTGTTATTCACTTTTCGATTGTTGTAACGCCGAGGTGGTTTTCGAGCTTGCGCCCCGTAGGGCAAGAAAAATTGTACCAATCTACGTCGTTATAAAGTTTCGACTTAGGATTGGCTTCAACATTATTTGCGATTTTGTTTTTAATATAGCCAGTCACTTAAGGCTTTTTGGAAACAATTTATCGCAAGTTATTTTGTAACGATCACTTAGAATGACTAGGCTTCAATTTTATGCCTAGTATCTCAGCACACTTTTTCTTGCTGGCTTTGCATCGTGAAGCATCATGGGTATAGATAATGAGCGTGTATTCACACGCTCAAAAGGAACATTATGCGATTATTATTTTTAGGCTTAATAACACTCTTTTCGATAACAGCGCATGCCGTAGAGATCCGCGGTTATATGGGCGCTGAAGTAAGGTACTTTTATGAAGACCCTCTGCAATCAGAACAAACAGACTTGCAAGCCTCTTTTGTCACGCAACCAGAGCTATATTGGGACCTTGATGAAAATGGTGATAATAGCTTAACCTTCACCCCGTTTTTGCGTGTCGATAGTGCCGATGAAGAGCGTAGTCACTGGGATATACGAGAGCTTAAATGGCTACATTTAGCCGATAACTGGGAGTTAGAGGTTGGTGCTGCCATTGTCTTTTGGGGGGTGACAGAATCACAACACCTTGTTGATGTGATTAATCAAACCGATAGTGTTGAAAGTATTAATGGCGATGACAAACTCGGACAACCTATGATTCATTTCTCGTGGGTTGATGACTGGGGAGTATTAGAAAGTTTTGTGCTTGTTGGATTTCGAGAGCGTACTTTTGCAGGTGAAAATGGTCGTTTGCGTTTACCGCTGTTAATTGATGAGAGCAATAGCCAATATGAATCATCACGTGGCAAAAAGCATATCGATGTCGCATTACGTTATAGTCAAAATTTGAGTGATTGGGACTTAGGATTTTCAGCCTTTCATGGCACTAACCGAGACCCAAATTTAAGCATTGATAAAAATAATCAACAGTTCACTCCCTATTATATGCAGATGACACAGCTCAGCAGTGATATTCAAGTCACACAAAATGAGTGGCTATGGAAATTGGAGTGGTTATACCGTGATACCAAACCTGAGTCGTATCATGCTAGCGTAGCTGGATTTGAATATACCTTAGTGGGCTTATTTGACAGTAATGCAGACCTTGGCTTGTTAAGCGAATATAATTGGGACCAACGTCAAGAGGATGCAACCACCCCTTATCAGAATGATCTTTTTGTGGGGGCACGTGTAGTATTAAACGATGAAGATGGTAGTGAGTTATTGATTGGTATTGCCCGAGACTTGAGTTACATGAGTTACAGTGGTCGCTTACAAGCAAGCAAACGTATAGGCGAGCGTTACAAGTTAAGCATAGAAGCCTGGGTGTTCAACTCTAATGAGGTCGCTGATCCGCTCTATTATTATCAACATGATGATATGGTCAATTTGAATCTTGATTATTACTTCTAAAAGTCTTGCTGGCTTTTAAACTCTATTACGCTGTACGCCGGTGTTTGATAAGGATGTACGTTCATTAAAGTCATTAATACTACTTTAATGAACGCCTCTTCACAGACCATTTCAACACGGTACTCTGCTATTTTTTCTAAATGCCCTACCTGCCCGATAAATGCCACACTATTTTTCAGTGGCCGAAACTGCCCTTGCCCTAATACCTGCCAAGCACAGTGGTCATAATCCCCAATACAACCCGCCCCTGCTTCCAGCAAAGCTGACTTCACCGTTTCGCAGTGTGTTACCGGAACGTAAAAAACAAGTTGATACATAACGATTAGGGTTCAAAATCAGGTGGAAAATTTACATCGAGATCTTCTGTTGCAACAGTTATCTCCTGTTTTTGTAGAAACTCAAAACTATCATCTATATCAGGATCATCTAAGCTATCGCAACTAAACGCGATAGTGTAATCATCAGGGGCAACAAAACCGATTTCGTAACCGTAATCCTCTCCATCATATGTCACCACAGTACTGGCATAAGAAAACAGTGACTCACTTGCCCCATTATCCATCAAATCACTAAGTTGAAGTCCATCTCCTTCAAACAAGTAAACACTGCCACCTATATTAGCGTCATTTAAGCCACAAAGTACATTGGCATCCACATTGCCAAATATAGTTGCGGATTCGCTATCATCAACAAGGCGTACACCGCGCGGTTTTAAAAAGTAATGATCTAACCCAACCGGATTAGTCATGCTTTTGCGCAGATCAAATTCAATGGTTAATGCTAATTCCCCAATGGGAGCAGTAAAGCCATCTAATTTAAGTTCATTTGAAGGCACTTTGATGGCAACTTTCCCCCCGCCCTCAGCCAACACACCGTACGAGCCATCGGCCATAATCAAACGTAATTGTGTGTAGTCACCAGGAAGAATAGATGAGCCTTCTAACAAGGTAAATGCTTTGCGTCCTGTAAAGAGTTTAATATTCAGTCCGAATGTATTCGCAAGAGGCTCTTCACTCTCATCTAAACATAGCGTATTAGCGGCAATCATCTGTTCACCTTCCCCTACTTCAAAAACAATATCCTCGAGCTCGCTTTTAAGCTCAATTTGGTGAAAACAGATCACAACTTCAGAGAGTTCATCAACGGGCGCATCACTGACAGACAGCGAGAAAGTGGTGGCATTCTTATCCATTAAGCTATTACTTGATGAACTATCTCCTCCACACGCCGAAAGTATAAATAGCAGTAATATTGCTATCAAATAGGTAAGTTTATTAACCATAAATCCCCCTTTAAACTTTAGATGTTCACAACTAATTTTAGTTTATATAACAGGGCTTAGAGGTCAGAAAATGGTCAATGTGAAGTTCAGTGGTTAAACAGAGGGTTAGCGCTTTTGATTGATACTAATTTGCTAGTGTATTAAAAAATTGCAACCGTTGTAGGTAGCGTAATTGTTCAGCCTGTAGATCTGCGCGTTTAAAACGAATCTTTTTTCCGACTGATTGTTGGGCAAGTAAACTTAAATCACAACGGGAAACACAGCCAACTTTGGGATACCCACCAAGCGTTTGCCTATCTTGCAACAAAACAATCGGCTGGCCATCTGCAGGGATTTGAATACTGCCTAACGCGATACCTTCAGAAATAATGCCTGTTACGCTCCCTGTAATAGCTTGTCCCTGCAAGCGCATACCCATGCGATCAGTTTGTTTATCGATTGTGTATTCACTATTATAAAAACGATTTTTTTCACACACTGAAAAGGTATCACTTTGATAGGATTCAATCACAGCAAGCTTGATAGCTTGGTTATAATCAGGGATAAACGCCTCTGGTATTTGACGCTTAATAAATTCTGTTTGTTGTTCAAATGTCGGCAAGAAGTCCCCCTCTTTTAAAGCGCTGCCATCCTGCTTTAAACCACCAATGGAATTACGTTTAACACAGCTCACACTAGCAAGTATTGGTTGAGCAATAAAGCCACCTTCAACAGCAAGGTAAGCGCGCACACCACTGGTTGCAAATGAGAGTGTTAAACAATCACCTTTAAACAAAACAAAGCTTTGGTTATTGCCCTGTTTTTTGCTTAAACCCGATGATTTAACAATTTTTGCCCCCATTGGTGCACCTGTTAATGCTAACTGTACTGTTGTTGTCGCTTCAAACTCTGCTTGTCCAAAGCTTATTTCAAGCAGTGGTGCATTCGCACTATTTTGTAATAAATAGTTAGCCCAACCCGCAGCAAGTTCATCACAAACACCACCTTGGCTTAAGCCCTGCAAAGCTTGTCCAAAGCGGCCTAGGTCTTGCAGTTGCGTAAATAAACCCGCCTTCCTGACGATTAACCCAGTCTTATTACTGCTCAATGATCTTGCCCCCTAAGTGAGTAAACTCTTGCTGATTAATAGCATAAAATTTAACTGAGTCACCAATGTTAAAAGGGCTAATCGGGTTATTGTTAATATCAAACAGGCCTGTTGGACAGTTACCAATAATATGCCAACCACCGGGGCTATCACTAGGATAAACAGCTGTTTGTTTATCGGCAATGGCAACACTGCCCGCAGGTACAAAAGTACGTGGCGAAACATGGCGAGGTTGTTCTATTTTCTCATCAAGCTCCGCTAGAAATGCAAAACCGGGCGCAAAACCTACCGCGCAGACTTGGTAAGTTTTAGCACAATGTAGGTTGATGATTTCATCAACGGATAGGCTATTATCCGTTGCAACCTTGTGTAAATCCCAGCCAACGCAAATATCATAATAAACAGGTAATTCAATCAACTTCCCGGTTAATGTTTCGCTGGTAAGCTTTGTTTCGCAGAGCTGCATTAATAACTGCTCTGCAACGAGGGGGGATATTTTTAGTAGGTCTATCTGCACTAAAATAGTGGTATAAGAGGGAGTGATATCAACTAGCGTTTCATTAAATTCCTGTTCAATCAATTTAACTAAACAAGCAATCTGATTGGTTAATGAAAGGTCTATTTTTTCACTGAGGGTGATTAAAAAACACGCTTCATTAACCGCTTCTATTTTCATAATAATTTTGACAGTTTTTGTATCTGCTTGACGGCGATAGGGTTATCTCCATGCACACAGATAGAATCAACCTGTAAGGCTATCTTATTACCGTTAATCGTGGTTATAGTCGATGTTTCAACCAACTGTTTTACTTGCGCTTCCACCAATTCAGCGCTTGCTAATACAGCCCCTTGCTCACTACGATTAACTAAATACCCATTGTCATCGTAAGCTCTGTCCGCAAAGGCTTCTAACATCAAGGGCACACCATTTCGTTGTGCGATTTGTTGATATAGCTGCAAATCTGGTCGCGCTAATAACATCAACTTAAGTGGCGCCTCCAGTGAGCTAATGGCCTCGACTATTGCAGTGAAAATACGCTCATCCTGCATCATTTGATTGTATAACGCGCCATGTGGTTTAACGTACAACACATCAACTTGATACAATTTAGCTAGACTTTGCAAAGCCCCGACCTGATAACAGATAAGATGCTTAATTTGATCTGAAGTTAACGACATCGCTAAACGTCCGAAATTATCACGGTCGTTATAACTTGGATGTGCGCCTATTTGTACATTGTTTGCCTTGGCAGACTTTATCGTTTCAACCATTAAGTCTGCATCACCAGCGTGCAAGCCACAGGCAATATTTGCTTGACTGATAAAAGGCATTAAACTTTTATCAGTGCTAAAACCTTCACCTACATCGCAGTTTAGTTTCATCTTGTTTAAGGTCATAGCGCAATGCGCGGTAAGCTGTAATTGATGGTATGGTCACAACTACCATCTGACTCACAGTCATTCATACCATCTTTGTTTGTATCCCAGCTATCATGTATTCTTTTTACCTCTTTCACGCTTGAGAAGTTATTTTGTAACTGTAAGTAGATAACTTTATCTTGTGTTGGGTAATCAGCAAAGGCTTGCTCTTCACTATGGCCTTTGAAATCGATTTGCAGGTAATCTTTGATATAACTAATTTTTTCTTCACGAATTCGGTTGCCTAATAAAACAGAGGTTAAATGTTTACTTTCCTTGCTGGTCATATCGTAAGAAAACAGCCCTGTATAAACAAAGACACCACTGCCCACGGTATTGATAATAAACGGTGCCGCATAATGTACTAAACCATTTTCAACTTCATTTAAGATAACCATTTTAGACATGTTCAAATACAACAAACCGCGATCATAAACCGCTTCTTCATCCCCTGTCGCTTCTTGCAGCAGAATTTGATAATGACCACGTAGATAGTAGATCTCATCGACCGTTTCCACTTTATTTATCTCTACCTGAATATCCGTTTCAGGATAAGTCATAGTAATTGGATAACCCGATGAAAGGTTATCATAAATTTTTTGCGTGGTGGTTTGTTCACAGGTTTCTTCCGTTTCGTTCCACACACCGGCTATTTTTTGACACTCTTCTGGTGAGTTTATTTTATCTTGAACAAAGTACAAACCCGCCATCAAAACGACAGCAATAATAAGAATACGATTAATTAGTTTGTGCATTATTTATTTTCCAAGTTTAGTTTTTCTAATAAAGCTTTGAAGGTCTCATCCAGTGGTGCATGAATCTCCACTTTCTTCCCCGTAACAGGGTGTGTAAATCCTAAATACTCAGAGTGTAATAACAAACGATCTGAATCAAAGTTATCGCGGAACATCTGATTATGTTTACCATCACCATGAGTGGTATCGCCAATAATAGGATGACAAAGGTGTTTCATATGACGGCGCAACTGATGACGGCGTCCTGTTTTTGGTACCATCTCCACCAGCGAATAACGCGATTGTGGGTAAGGTCTTACCGCAATGGGTAACTCACAAAATGAGAGCCCTTTATATTGAGTTTGCGCTTCCTGTGCTTCCTGATCTTGGTTAGCATGTTTGTCTGCAATTTTATCCAGTTTCTTTTTTAACGCGTAATCTAAGAAACCTTCACCAATATGGCCACGTACCACAGCTAAATAACGTTTTTCTGTTTTTTGCTCTGCAAACTGCTCCATTAAATTGGTCGCATGTTCTTTATCTAATAGAAACAGTAATACACCTGAGGTCGGCCTATCTAAGCGGTGCGCGGGATAAACGTGCTGGCCAATTTGATCGCGTAATTTCTGTACGGCAAACTCTGTCGCATGACTATCAAGCCAACTACGGTGCACCAATAACCCAGAGGGTTTATTAATTGCAATTAAGTGCTCATCGCGGTAAATAATCTCTAACTCTGGCGAAACGGGCTCTGTTACTTCTTCTAACATGTTGCTTTCTCATTAATAGTTAAATCGATACGAGTAATGATGGCGATTATCTCTGCGCTGTCACAGCTCTGTACCTTAAAATATTCTGTTGCCATTGGCGCTATTGCCATCGCAGTGGGTAAGGGTAAATTTAGTTGTAATAATACGGTTATTTTTTCGATAAATATAAACTGCAACCATTGCGAAAAGTTTAAGGTATCGATTGCAAAGGGCTCAGTGCTAGCTAAGGCTTGTTCACTTGGTCGGTGTGATTGCCACAGTTTTTGAACTTGCAAGGCAGACTCTAATTCACTCATTAAACAGGCTAATAATTGCCGTCTTTTTTGCTCAAACTGTTGCATCTGTAAACTCGAAAAATAAAAGAGGGTAATATACCCGTTATCATTCAATATGCAAAATTCAGCAAGCTATGAGGTAAATAGATTCTAGGCAGAAAGTTGAAGGTCTAACTGGTTCAATCGATACTTTCTAACAACGAAGATATTTGCCTCAAAGCTTGCCCTACGGGTCGTCAGCTCGAAAACCAATTCGGCGTTGCAGTTCTCGATAAGGGCTAGCCATTGTCATCATACTGCGCCTTGCCTTAGTCTCCGAGCTGACGACTGAATAAAGCATTTTGATTGGTAACGGGTATAAACTTTTTACTGTTTTTGTCACAACTTGCATCAAGTTTAAAAAGAGATAATTGCTGATGTAAATGAGTTGTAAAACAAGTTAATGGGTATAATTTTTTTGATTTGATATAATCACAACACATTAAGCATATTAAGAAACGTTTATCATGAATATAAATACACTTACCGAATTTTTACAGCAGGCTCAGTGCCAATTCCGTGTCTATGATTTAGGACGTAAAGTTACTAAAATTTCTAATAGTGCTTTCCAAAAAATAGCGGAAAACCAGCTACCTTATCCGTACCCCATTCAGCAACATGCATATTTAGCATTAACGTTTTGGCAGGTGAATAAAAATCAGCAAGATCATTTTATTTGGTTTTTGAAGTTACCCGTAGACGAGCAAGGCCTGTTAAAAATAACAGCGCAAACCAGCTTTATTAAGATGGTTATTGAAGCGATGGGTGAAGACTTAACCGGGGATATCAGCGATAAACTACAAGAGCGTTTAGCCAGCAACCCGTTTGTATTTAAACCAGCAGCTGAAAAATTAGCAATTTTCAACGCGATTATGAATACCAACTTTGTACGCCCCGCTTCCACTTTTTATCCTTCAGCACAGCAATACTTCTCAGGACAAAAACATTGGAACGAATGGCAAGAGTTGGGTATTCAAGGTATTGCCGATGTTTGTGCACGCCTTAATTACGATGATAACCAACAATCACTCATTGATGCACTGCCACATTTACCGCAACAACCTTTGCAATCTTTGGCGATGTGTTTAGAGCATCAACATGATATTAACAGTGCGTTAGCCACTGCGATTGCCAAACAAGCTGAAATTGAATTGCAAGCAGGCCATCAAGAGAGCGCAATTTTATTACTTCGCGCCCTTTCTAGTGCACCTGCTGTTGGTATAACCAAAGCGTTATTAGAGCAACAATTAAACTCAGATCTTATCCATAACGAAAATTGGTATGTGTGTATTGCTGGACGTTGTTGGTCACAGTTAGAAGATGAAACACTGCTTAATCGATTCTTTGAAGCGCTTGCGAACCATCACAACACACTGTTTCCGCAGTTGTTTGTGGACTTGGTTGCAATACCTGCGTTGCGTGAAAAAGTATTAAAACAGCTACGTTTAACCGCGCGTTCACCGGCCTTATCTCAAGCAATTGGATTGCTATTTTCTGGCGTACAAGAAACAACAAAAACACAAGGAGTACAACAGTGATAGACTTATTATTTATTTTATTCGTGGTGGTAGCCGCGACAATGATTTGGAAACTTAGACAACAGTCTGAATATGCCAAGGAGTTGATTGAAAAAGAGTGTGTGAAATTAGATTTACAATTACTTAGCGTATCACGCTCTAGCTTTAACTTTAAACTGGGTGCTAATTTTCTTCAGGCAAGTTTTGCTTTTGAATTTAGCAGTGATAACGAAAACAGTTACCAAGGTAAGCTATTCCTTTCTGGTTTATACCGTCCTCACTTTAAATTACCCGTTTATCGCTCTTTTGAATCTCCCGAACAATTTCATTAAAGGTTTCCCATGGACAGAATTATTTTAATCGCACAGCAAATTGCTAAAGAGGGTAAAACGCCAAATACCGCAATGCTAAAAGCCCGTTTACCAAAAAATGTGCCTCTACCCGCCATTATTCAAGGTTTAAAAATGTGGCAAGAGAACCCTAACAAAGAGATTGAAATGCCAACAGAGCCGGCATTAATTGCCAATGCAAAAACTGAAAGTGGTAGCTTTGATATTTTATTAGAGGCCAAAATAGCGACAATGATAAGTCCGCTAAAAGATGAAATCGAACAACTCAAAGCTGAGCTTAAAGTTTTAAAAGAGAGTAAATAAGTGTTTATTAAAGAGCTTACTTTTGAATGTTATCAAAATACCCAATACGCAACCGTTGAGCGCGCCATTAACAACTACTTCGATATGTTGCGTTATAACGGGCAAATTCTTGGCCGTGAATTCCCCATTGCTATGTTAGGTGCAACCTTCACTACACGCCTTGTTTGCCCTGAAGAGCAAAGCTTGGATTCACAGTTTAATAGCCCACAGGTCACCCACGCCTTAAACAAACTGACTGAAGCGGGTTTACTTGCACCAAAAGTTAAAACCATTGCAGAAGATCTTAACTCGCTTGAATGTGCGCCTGATTTCAAACCAAGCTGGCAAGTGTTATACACCACCTTTTTAGATACCTGCTCACCAATACGCTGTGGTGAGACACTGCAACCTATTCCACTTTACCGCACGCCAGAGTCAATCAGTAATGGCGATCGCAAAAGTGTCATTAAGTGGCAAGAAGAGTGGATTAACTGTGACGAGTTACAAATGAATGGCTCGGCGGTTTCAGCAGCCATTTTAAAAGAGATGGGTGAGATTGATAGCAAACTGTATCACCGTGGCAGTAACTTAAGTAAGCGCATTCAATGTGTTACAAAAGTGCCAACCTACTATTACCTGTACCGCGTTGCAGGCATCAGCTTAGAAGATGAACAAAAGAGAAAATGTCCAAGCTGTGGCGGAGATTGGCGCCTAGAAGCTCCACTGTTTGATATTTTCGATTTCAAATGCGATCAATGCCAGTTAGTATCGAACCTATCTTGGGATTTTAAAAAATAAAGGGAATTCAACATGTTAAAAAAAATAAAAATATATGCTTCATTGCTTATCCTATTAGTGATCGCTTTTTTCATCTTTAAAGGTTACTCAAAAGACGAGGTTGGTAACGTATCGTTAGGTATGTTCACAACGAAAGATATTAAAATTGAAAAGTTAAGCGATCCGGAGGTAAGCGGTGTTACTTGTCATATCTCTAATATCGTTGCTGATTTAGATTTTGCAGACCCTTCTGAGTCTTCAATCAGTTGTCGTCAAACGGGTGAAATAACACCGGCTATGCTCGCCAATGTAGACACTTCAGTAGGTGGTGAAGTTGTATTTAAAAAATCTAAAAGCATTCTGTTTAAGACACTTAAAATTAAACGCATCTTTGACCAATCAACACAATCGCTTATTTACATCTCATACAGTACTAAAGAGATAAACGGCAGTTACAAACACTCTATGTCAACGGTACCATTGTGGGGAACAGAGGCTTACACAGCGCCGGTCGTTGCAGTTAATTAATCCCCGTTAACAGCAATGAAAAAAGGCTATTAATATTAATAGCCTTTTTTTTAGAAACTAATAACGCATTTTAAAACATACTATTTGCATGTGCTAATTTACTTGGCACTTGCTGAACCACATCCCAGTGTTCAACTATTTCCCCTTTCTCTACTCGGAAGATATCAATCATCGCCGTCTCTTTACCTTGATTAGTTTGCTTCACATGCAACACCACTAAATCCCCTTCGCTAACAATACGTACAACCTCAAAGGTTGCATCTGGTACAGAGGCTAACCAACCACTTAAACCATTAATTAAGGCGGTGCGTCCTGTAGCTATGTAAGGGTTATGTTGTATGTAATCTTTATCAAGGTATGTTTCAGCAGCGACTTTTACTTTTTTCTCCTGAAATGTCATTTGGTAAAACTGCATGACTAACTCTTTATTGGACAATTGTTCAGTAGCAAAGCTGAGCATTGGAAAGGTGATTAAGATCGCTGCGATTAATTTTTTCATGATGAACTCCTGTAAATGAATGAGTCCATACTTTAAAATTTGCACTCGTTAATACCAAATGAAAGGAGTTCACTATTAGCATGAAGCAATTACATAACCTTGATTGGAATTTATTAAAAGCCTTTCATTTTTTAATGTTGGAGGAAAATGTAACCAAAGCAGCACAGCGTATGGGCATGACTCAATCCGCTTTATCTCATACTTTAAATCGAATTCGCGAACAACTCGCTGACCCGATCTTAGTAAAAACCAGCGAAGGCATGAAAGCGACAAGTTTTGCCAAATCATTTCATCAGCAGGTACACCCCATTATTACCTCGCTCTCTAACTCAATTGCTCAGATAACAGAGTTTGATGCGCTCACTAGTAATCAGTGTTTTAACTTATTAGTGACAGATTATAGTGAGCGTATTCTGGCGCAACAGCTCCTGCCCCTACTCACAAAACAAGCACCAAACATTACCATTAATTTTATTTCTCACCATGAATCTAGTATGGAAAAATTAGAGCAAGGTGAGATACATTTAATGATTGGATCATACTCAGACTTACCTGACAGCTTTCGCCGTAAGACATTGTGGCAAGATACATTAGTCACCTTAGTCAATAAACAGCATGCCCTTGCTAAGGAGACTCAAGTATCCGTACACGCATTTTGTCAGTTTGCACATGTTTTTATTACAAAAACAGGCGTAGGTGGCGGGCCGTTAGATACCTATTTAAAGCAATTTGATCTTACAAGACAAAAAATGGTTTATACACGCAGCTTTTACAATGCGTTACATATGTTGGGGAATAGCGATTTAATTGCGACTCTGCCAGCCAGAGTGGCACAACACGAAATTGAAAATAAACAGCTACATCAAATTTCTATTGAGGGCTTAGAAGCAAACCCTTGGCCTGTAGATATGGTTTGGCCTAATATCTGCCATCAAGATAAAAGCCAGCAGTGGTTAAGAACGATGATTAAACAAGCTTGCAAACCTTTAATTATGTAATATTGTAGCTTTGATATCACGATTTTCCAGAGTAAAGCTACCACTTTCTTTTTACTTATTTATAAGCCTTTATCGTCTCGAACTGCGTATACGTATTAACCCAACTTAAGTAAAAAAGGCGATAAATACGATAAATCAGTGTCTGAATAACAGCGAACAAACTTAGCGCGTGGTGCTATGAAAACAACACCATGTATTAAAACACTTCAACTAGCTTAAGGTAACGTAATGAAATCAGATATGTACTCTAGACATGCGCAACAATATGATGCAGTCATACGAAATAACATCTATAACGCATATTTCGAACGCCCCTCTCTACAAGCTTTATTAGATGATATTAAGGGCCTTGATATACTTGATTTAGGCTGTGGCACAGGTGTATATGCACAATATTTCATTGACCAAGGCACAACAAACATTACCTGTTTAGACTTTTCTAAAGAGATGGTTACACTAGTTAACGATAAATTTTCTACTAGGGTAAAAAGCTACGTCCAAGATTTATCGAACGGATTACCAAACGAAAAAGATGCCAGTGCAGACGTGATTGTTTGCCCACTGGTTATCCATTATTTAGCCGACTTAGCACCATTATTTAAAGCAGTATCACGTGTGTTAAAACCTAATGGTTATATGGTCTTTTCAACCCATCATCCCTTTGTTGATTTTGATTGCACATTAACAGGTAACTATTTTCAACAAGAATATGTCACGCAACAATGGGATACCATTGGTGAGCCCGTTAATGTGAGCTTCTATCGTCGCTCGTTAACCGAGATAAGTGATGCGATCACCACTAATGGTTTAGTGATTTCGCGAATGTCTGAAGGCAAGGTACTTGAAGAGGCAAAACAGATTTGCAGTGAGACCTATGAGTATCTGTTGAAGAATCCAAACTTTATATTTATTCGATGCCAAATCGCTTAGTGCCTATCCTGCTGTTTTAGATGTAAAAAGTAAAGTAACCGATATAGGTAGGAAATTAACAATTAAATACCCTATCTAACTTCACTCTCGCATACAGATAAATCAATGACCAAAAAATGACCGTTAACTGAGTCACGAACTTTTTTAGATACGCTTTATGTTGATTATTAATTCACCTAACATTCGCCTGTTGAAAGGAATTTATAAAAATCAAACAAGGAACGTTTATGAATAAGAGATTGTCAGCAGTAGCAATTGCGCTATCTGCTTCGCTAGTGAGTGCCAATTCGCTAGCAACTGAAATTGAATGGATAGCAGGTGAAACTAAAGTAAATAACGGTGAAACGGTTGTTTACAAAGGCGAATGTTATACCGCTCAACATAACCCAGGTACTTGGGAAACACCTTCCTCTTCCGCAACATGGTTTTGGACTGCTACATCTTGCTCCGATCAAACAACGCCACCAAGCTGCGATGAAACTCAAGAATTAGTTAACGGTGAGTGTGTGGATATCATTGTTCCACCAACTTGTAGTGAAACTCAAGAGCTAGTGAATGGCGAGTGCATTGATATCATTGTTCCACCAACTTGTAGCGAAACGCAAGAGTTAGTGAATGGCGAATGTGTTGATAAAACCGTTCCACCAGCAACCGATGCCACACCTTGGATTGCAGGTAAAACAAAGGTAAGTAACGGTGATATTGTTAGCTTTAACAGTAGCTGTTTCGAAGCAAAAAATAATCCAGGTACATGGGAAACGCCAAAATCAAGCTCTTGGTTCTGGACGGAAACAACCTGCCCGACAACGGGACCTGAAGTGCCAGTGGACTGCCCTGATGGATCAACAGCGCCGACACTTGCAGAATGTCCACCAGAAGTAATAGAACCTGTAATGTGCCCCGATGGTTCAACAGCAGCAACAATTGAAGAATGCCCACCAGAAGTGATTGAGCCTGTGATGTGCCCTGATGGTTCAACAGCAGCAACAATAGAAGAGTGTCCACCAGAAGTAACTGAGCCTGTGATGTGCCCTGATGGTTCAACAGCAGCAACTATTGAAGAGTGTCCACCAGAAGTGATTGAACCTGTGATTTGTCCTGATGGTTCGACGGCAGCAACAATAGAAGAATGTCCTGCAGATACAATACAAGCCAATCTATTTGTAAGCCCAACAGGTAACGATAACCATAATGGATCAATGGGCACACCTTACAAAACACTGAAAAAAGCACTTAGCCAAGCTAAAGCAGGTGATGTGATTGAGCTTGGTGAAGGCACTTACAAAACTGCGCAAATAGTAGATAAAATTAACGGCACATTAGAAACACCAATTGTTATTCGTGGTAATAACGCAACTTTTGACGGTACCATCGATATCGATACTGAATGGACTGTTCACAGTGGCAATATTTATAAAACCCAAATCAATGAAGATATTTGGCAACTGTTTGTAGGCAACGAGATGGTGATGTCTGCGCGTTGGCCAAACGCACAAATTAAAGATGACTCGTTATGGGACATGAAATCTACATGGCGCCACCAAGCACCAGCAAGTAGCTTTGGGCACATGATTGATGAACGTCCGTACCAAAGCATCAAGGTGAAAACCAGCGGTAATATTTATGAGCAACTAGCAACTGGTATCAATACACAGTCTTTAGCGGATTCAGGCATTGATGCAACGGGTGCGATTGCAATTATGAACTTAGGTTCATGGTTAAACTGGGCACAAGTTGTTAGTGACCATACCCCGGGTACAGATAACTTTAGCTACAGCACTGATTTTTCTGGCTCAGGTACAGCAATGAAAAATGCAGCTAACAATATGTTATCAACGGGCACGTTCTGGGCGAATAAAAACGGCAAATATGAAGAGGGTCATTATTACCTTGAAGGTAAGTTAGAACTACTTGATAGCCCGAACGAATGGTTCTTTGATAAAACCACTAAAACTGTTTACCTATGGGCGCCTGATAATATTGATCCAAACCAATTACAGGTGCGTGGTAAAAATCAAACCTACGGTTTAACCGTGCGTAACTCAAGTAACGTCATTATTGAAGGTGTGGATTTCTTCGCTACCGCCTTTACCGTGATCAGCTCGCAAGGTATTACTTTTAAAGATATCGACGCGCAATATTACGCATATTCACAACGACTTTTAGGCGATTTAACACGTCCACAAACCATTAAATTAATTAACAATAACAAAGCAATTACACAAACACGTAATAGCATTGTTGATAGTTATTTAGCTTATACCGATGGCCCTGCTTTTGAGATGATCAAAGAGTCTGGAAACATAGTTGATAATAACTTAATCCACGATATTGATTACTCAAACTTAGGTACTGGTGGCGAAGGTTCACTGAACATGGCATCACAAAGCACTAATATCAGCTTCACCAATAATACCTTCCATACAGCAGGTAACTCAGAAGGTGTACGAGTTGGTGCAGCGTCTAAAGTGACCGGTAATCACGTTTACAATACCAGTTTATTACAGCACGATGGTGCGGCAATTAACGTCGGTATTGATGAGCAAGCAGGTACTGAGATCGCTTACAACTGGGTACATGATTCACCTAAAGGTGGTATCCGTTTTGATGGTGTTGAAGGTGCGGCTAAAACCGGTAAAGATGGTTTAGTACATCATAACGTAGTGTGGAATACTGACTTCTCAATCATTAAAGGTGATACACAGGGTATTTATAATAATGTAATGTTTAATAACAAAGTTACGGACCTGATTATCTTTAATAAAGTCAGTGCCGGTGGTCTTAACTACAGCTCTGAAACACTTAATAATTTAGTGGGTGAGTTACAGGGGCGTAAATCAGGTAATGCAGAGCAACTAGCGGTACCGGGTTTTGTTGAGAATAATATCACCGGCAACAGTGCTGATATCCTAAGCCACTTAAAGGGTGCGTTATGGGGCGAC
>Ga0209395_1002979_pt1 | contig 21438 bp, 21 predicted proteins | sample GOMGulsemesocosm_3_FD_184635 | JGI IMG/M metagenome (GOLD analysis project Ga0209395, IMG submission 184635) | Methane-oxidizing microbial communities from mesocosms in the Gulf of Mexico - GOM9D Gulf of Mexico (SPAdes) (version 2) | ecosystem: Environmental > Aquatic > Marine > Cold seeps... | reverse complement strand
TATATGTTAAACTATTTCTAAAATTGGTCGATACTAAAAGTAATGAAATTTTTATGCGAGATATCTCATGGTTAACCAAGTAAATAAAGGCAATCAACAAAATGTTGCCTATACAAATTCAAAGCAGTTGAATGTCAGTAAAGACAATTCAACTACACCAGCACAAAATCAGCCCGCAGCGACAGCTAAAGCAGCGACTGACTCAGTAAGTTTAACACCACAAGCGCAACAACTTCGTGGCTTACACGAAAAGGCTGAACAATCGTCAGGTTTTGATAGTAAAAAAGTAAACGAACTTAAAAAAGCGATTAGTGAAGGTAATTATCAAGTGAATGCAGAAAAACTAGCTGAAAAAATAGCTGGATTCGAATTCGATTTATACGGTTAATAAAATGATAGAACAAAATGCAGTACAAAATATTCAGCAGTCTTTAATTGAACAAAAGCAAAACTTAGATGCTTTATGGTTAATTTTGCAAAATGAATTAGAAGCAATCAATGCCAGAAATGGTCATGCTTTAGAAAGTACAGCAAAAGAAAAAGTCATTTTATTAAACAAAATATCAACGTTAGATAAAAAGTTAATCAACTCTTCTCTTGAGCAAATAAAAGAAGTGGTACCTTCAATAAAAGAAGATATTAACGCAATAAATGAGCAATTAAATAATTGTAAGCAACAAAATGATACAAACGCTCATGCTGCCCACCAAACGCATATCGCCGTAAAAAAAGTAACCGACATATTACTCGGTTCAATCAAGTCTCTCACTTATGATAATAAAGGTAAATCTCAAGCGGGCACATTATTAAGTAAAGGTATAAAAGCCTAATAACTCGGCTTAATTTAATAATATGTGATCTTTTTTACCGTTCTTGGTTTTACTTGACCTATATATAAATCGTGTACTAACTTCATATCAAGTTCTAATTCTGTAGCATAACTATCGCCAATCGCATAACTTTTAATCACTTTAGCGCCTCTAACAGCCCCTTGAACTTTAGAGTTTAACGTATCATTAGTTGTGATCATGCCACGTACAGATGAGCTGGCTGTGATTTGTTGACCATATACTTGCTCTGCTAATTCTCTATAAGCTTCTAGCTTTGATGCTTTGATAGCTAAAATCTCTTTTTGCTGCTGATTTTTACCCGGCTGTAAACTAATAGGCGCATAACCAACCGCTTTTAAAATAGGAAAAGAATCAGGTTGCTGATAATCATATTCAACATGTTTATTAAACATACTTGAACAACCCCCTAAGAGTGATGCGATACAGGTACCTATTATTAGCTTATTCATAAAGTCGACTTACATCCGATGAAAGTTATTTTTGATATCTAATCCATGCATGTTATATGCCCATTTTATGGAAATGGAAATAGTTTAGCTTGGTTGGTATAAGATTTGCTTTATTTACTATCTTAATGATTAAAAATGTAATGCTTTACAAATTAAAGAGCTATTTATGAATAAGTATTTTTTCCTATTTTTATTATGCATAACACTTCCCTTGCATGCTCAATGGTATGAATCTACTGGGCAATCTCAAATAAGAGATGGTGATACACAAAGCGCAAAAACAAGAGCTGTAGAAGATGCCATTAAACAAGCACTGATCTTCGCAGGCGCATCTGTCACTAGCGTGCAGACTGTTGCTAATGGTTTAATGACACAAGAACAGACCCATGTTAGTGCTCATGGCGAAATACAAAATATAGAGTTAGTTGATGAAGTATATTCTAGTGACTCAGTGTCTGTGACTTTACGTTTAGATATTTTTGCCAATGAAAAACAATGTTTTGCCTCTGAATTTAAAAAGAGCCTAGCAATTACACAAACACAAATGCCTAATCAAGAGCAGGCTCGAAATGGCCAAATTTTTGACATTAATAAAGTCTTTAGCGCAAAAATATTTAAAAGCATTAAATCGGCAGATCAATCAATTACACCTAGAGCCTACTATCGACAAGCAATTCCAGTAATAGATTTTTTTAATCAGCAGTATAATTTTGACCCTATGCTGATTGAACAAATAGCACAAAATAGTGATAGCCAATATATTTTGATCTCTAAGATCAATGATATATCTATGGGTGAACAACAAAATTCAGACATTATGTTTTGGCAATCAAACAGTTTTGAGCGATTTTTTGATTTTGAACTTATGCTTTTTAATGCTGTTACACAAGAAGTTATTTTACAACAAGATTATTCTACAAGTGGCATTTGGCGTTTTGATAAAACAGCAAAAGTTGATATTAAGAGCAATGTTTTTTGGCATTCAGAATATGGACAAGCTTTAAATGAATTATCAAATCAAATTAGCTTAGATTTACAAGAAAAATTATCCTGTTTGCCAATTCAAGGTAAAATAAAACATATTAAAGACAATACGGTTACATTTAATTTAGGCAAACAGCATGGTGTTAAAAAAGGTCAATCTTTTGCGATTGCGCATCAATCATTCTTTACTGATGAAGATGGTAACCAACAACCTTATATCATCACAAGCGCTAACCAAGTCAGAGTAAATCAAGTTTATAACCGTAGTGCCATCGCCAATAGCATTGGCGATGAACTATTAGCTAATATTCAAACAAGCGATATCGTATTATTAGTTGAAGTAGAAGAACCTGAACTATAAATTTTAACGCTCTTTAAAAAGAGCGTTTATTTTGTGTGTTTTACAGAGACACTATTAACTTATAACTAGCCCGCAGTCATCTTCGAAGTGTTTTATCGAAGATCTGTTTTGGTTTAAAATTAAGTCAGCTAAAAAATTAAACTCCTTAATTTATTCACAAAATCAACCACTAAAACGAAACCAATCGATTTTACCAATCACTGTAATAACTACAATCAATTAGACCTATTTAACAATCTGAGTAATACTAGGCTCATACAAACGAATCAAATCATACAAAATAACAGGACTTATAATGCTTAAAAATATCGAAGGTCAAACAGTTCCAAACGTCACATTCCCTATGCGTAAAAATGATGATTGGGTTCAATTATCTACAAGTGACATTTTTAAAGGTAAAACGGTTGTTGTATTTTCTCTACCGGGTGCTTTCACTCCAACTTGTTCATCAACCCATTTACCACGATTTAACGAACTGGCATCTGTATTTAAAGAAAATGGCGTAGATGACATTGTATGTATCTCAGTGAACGATACTTTTGTTATGAATGCTTGGGCTACGAGTCAAGAAGCTGACAATATACAGTTAATTCCAGATGGCAATGGCCAGTTCAGTGAAGGCATGGGCATGTTAGTTGATAAATCAGATATCGGCTTTGGTAAACGCAGCTGGCGCTATTCTATGCTAGTTAAAGATGGCGTGATTGATAAGATGTTCATCGAAGCAGACGTACCAGGCGACCCGTTTGAAGTATCAGATGCCGATACAATGCTTAATTATATCAACCCAAATCAAAAACCAGTAGAAGCGGTATCAGTGTTCACAAAACCTGGCTGCCAATTCTGTCAAAAAGCAAAAGACTTATTAACAGAAAAAGGGGTAAGCTTTGAAGAAATCGTTTTAGGTCAAGATGCATCATTTACTAGCTTAAAAGCAATTACTGGTAATGATACCGTGCCACAAGTATTTATTGCTGGTAAGCATATCGGTGGTTCTGAAGAGTTAGATAATTATTTTAAATAATTAAACTAAATTAATATACCTAACACGATAAGTTTAGTTTTATACTTATCGTGTTTTCTATCTAAAACTATTTTTTACCTAATTTTAATAAATCATACTCCAAGAAAGTCCTCAAACTCAATTACCCTTGTATTTCTATAATTATAGCCACATGGCTCATATTTTGCTTAATAGTAATAAGTACAAAATTATGTCACGTCTATTTGGATAATATTATGAAATTTAAACATTCACATTTAGCGCTTTTAGTTGCAATACAACTATCAGGTTGTAGCTCTGTTTTCATGTCAGACGATAACATCTGTTTTAATGATAATGGAAAAGCGATAGATTGTTCAAAGTTATCTAATAGCACAGCTCCATCGCCTCTAGACAATCAAGTAACAACAACACCAATTCAAGATGCGAGTTTATTTAAATCTAAAATTAATTTTCAGCTATTAAATGAATACGTAGAACAAATGGCTATGAATATCAAAGACAGTATGAACGGAATACCATTATCATCTCCAATAGCTGTCACTTCTTTTGTCAATTTAGACTCATCATTAAAAAATACCAATGTACTTGGTAATCAAATTAGTGAGTACTTCATTAATGAATTAAAAAATGTTGGATTACCCATAAGCGATCATAAAGTAACAGGCTTTATTCAAGTAACACCCAATGGTGATTTAGCAATGTCGAGACAGTATATGGAATTAAAACAAAACCTGAATATTGGTTATGTATTAACTGGCACTTTGGTTGAAAATGAACGCGGTATGATAGTTAATGCAAGAGTTGTTTCTCTACATACAAATAATGTTATCGCTTCAAATAGCAAACTCATTCCAAGCATTGTGACATCCAAGTTTAATTAAATATTGTTACTAATTTTTCAACATGATTTCCGTATAAAAAAAGACTAAATAGAATAAGATGATATATTACTTTATTCTATTTAGTCTTTTTTTGAACCTGTATATAAATCATTGTTCGTGCTTTATAGTTCTATATCACATACTGCAACATCGGATAGTAAATATACTTTTTCAGTCTTAACTTCCTCAAAATAAAATGTTTCAGCCCCTGAGAATAAATGACCTGAGTCTGGCGTTTCCTTCATTCCATCAATAACTGTTCGGGCTTGCCCTATTAGCTCTATTGTTACTTTATTACCAATTAACATCTTAACAATGCCAAAAGTATTATCTAAAAAAGTACAAACAGCTGAACCGACTTGGACTTCACGATTTATTGCTTGTTGCCAACTTTCAACTTTAGAGTACGAAGTTGCCAAACTATTATTTTGCTCATTTAATAAATTAAGATGTAATAACATATCGGGGGTCAATTCATTATCTTCTAAAATAACTTCATCTAAACTCCAATCATCACTAGGTATTTTAAAATCAGCTTCATTTGAAATTAAATCATTATTTTGATTGTCTGTTTCTAACAACCAAGCACTATCAGGTTCAATACCTCTTTCAATATAATTTTGCTCATCACTATTTGGCAGGTCTATATTATCAGCCGCCAGAAATGTTGGACTCAAGTCATCTTCAAATGGAGATATAAAACCACTTTTAGCAAAAGCTAATAAATTATCTTCAGTTAAAAAATCATCTAAATATTTAAGAAATTCAGAGAGAGATTTAGATGATTCATTTTGACTCATCATCCAATTTAAATATTTCGTTAACACATCCGGTGAGCTAGCATGGTAGTATGCTAAAGTTTCGTTAAATACAGTTAAATTACCGTAGAACTCAAAAAAAGCTCCTTCTTTAACTAAGAAGAAGTTTGTTAATTGCGTTTCTTGTTTATCAAAACTTTCATTATATATACTTAAATTTTCACACTTTTTACCACAAGCAAATTTTTCAGCAAACGTTGGAGATAATAAATCTATTTGTGTTTTATTAATATTGCGATTTAGCTTCACATTGACGATAGAGAATGAGTTCCCTGCTTGGCTAGGGATGATTTCAACCTCCGCAGTCACAGTTATACCCAAAGGTTTTAATTCATTACCTGCATAACGAGCAAGCTCTTGCCACTTAATTACTTCTTTAGCATGACCTTGTCCTACCCTGTCTATTTTAGACTGACAACCAGTAAATAATAAACACAAAAATATGCAAGAAAATTTAAAAAATATGCGATTTAAGGCACTTCTGACCATGTGATAGCAGCCTCCATCTCAATTTTATGTGACATACTTGCATTAAATGCATTTGAGATTATGATTTGGCCACCAAATTTAATATCAATTTTACCTAATGTGCCACTATTCGCTATATGTGCCTGCCCTGGCACAATAGTAATATCATCTATATCTGAGGTGATTTTTCCTATGGGGCTAAAAGTTAAACCATCCCCGTTTTCTGGGTTTCTCGTTTTAACCTGAATACTAAAGTTAGTATTCGGTAAAGCAATAATTCTATAATGGGCAATAGTGGCAGAATCACTGCCAATACACATTTGAGAACCGGGTAAATCTGTTACCACTCCTGCTATATCCATCTCACAACTACCCGTTATGGGCAAAAAGTCTGTAAAATCCAATTCAGTAACAGGTATAACATAAGGTGCGGCCAAAATAACTTTAGGTATTAGACTAATCATGACTACTAATAAATATATTTTAAACTTCATTACTTTCTCCATTCTCTAAATAGTCTCAATATATTTAGTTGCTTCTACTACGTAACCATCTTTTTTAGTGGTTTTTAAATATGCTATTGCAGCTGCTTTATCATTAAATACATGGCTTATTAAACAATACATTGATTGTCCCTTTATCTCTTTACGAGCAATAAGAACCTCTCCTATTCCGATATATTGTTTTGCTAATTGTGACGCTGTATTTAAATCTTTTAGCGCAGCATATTGAACAACGTAACCAGAGTTAAAATCAACAGTATTATCTTTACTTTCACTATTTGACTCTTGACTTACAGGTAACTGACTAGATACCTCTAAAGGTAAGCTTGCTAGCTTTAATTTAGATACAATAGGCCCAACTTTAACTGTTTTTTCACTATTGCTAACCTGACTATTGTTAAACGAGTTCGCTGGTTGGGTAAAGGTTCGGGGTTCAGGAGTATTTTTCATTACAAACTCTGATTTCATAGGTTTATTTTTAGCCTGTATTAATCCTAAATAGGATTTTTTAGGCTTTTTAGCCACAGCAGCTATCTTATTTCTTAACTCCTTATGGTCTTTATCTGTAGTTTGCATTTTTGTTTTTTTGAACTTAGCCATATGTAGCTTATCTGTTGAGTAAGGGGCTTTCATCGCGCCTTTTGGAGGTAAATGAACCAATTTATCATTATCAGTTTCAAGTAAAGGGGCATAATTATTTTCATCTAATGACACTTTAATTAACTTATTAGCACCTATATCACTAGATTCACTTCTAGATAGCTCTATATTAGGTAAAACAACAAAACCTCCTTTTAACGGACTCGTAAACTCAAAACCACCTATTTCAGCTTGCAATCCTTTCTCTAGTAAGAATTTTTCATCCACATAAACATGGTATTTCCCAGGTAATAAATCAACAAAACTAGCATATCCATCATAATCAGTTTCAATTACGTATTTATCTCCCGTAGATATATTGCTTGCGATCAGGGGCACATTAGCTAAGATCACTGTTTGAGAATCATTTCCCAATACAACAAAAAGCTCTATTTCAGTAGTTAGATAAAAGGGTAAATTAACACGTTGCAATGACCCTGGATGACTATAAATTAAATAATCATTATTAAGAGTCTCTGCACCTGTATCCCAATTAGCAGTTAATGCAGTAACGCCATTTTTAGCACCAAATAATCGAGCATGGCCATATTGATTAGTTGTCACGTTTTCCCAGTCTTTTCCTCCAGTGAAAGTAACATCAGCTAAATCGTAATCTAGAATATCTGGAATACCATTCAGTCTTCGATCTAGATATGTGTGCACATCAAAAGAACCGGCCCCTCTTAAAGTATTGCTGCTAAATACCATTTCATTATTAAAATAATCATAACCAAAATTAATATTTATCCCTGCATTCACACTCCAGTTATCTGTAGAGTCGTATTGAGTTCTAAGTGTAAATTGGTGAGTAGCTTCATTTAAAGCAAGGTTATAGCCAACTGACCAGAGGTTATCTTCAAAAAATGAACGACCGGATACACTAACAGAATGATTAGATGTGTCTTTTCTATAATTATATAAAAAAGTCGCTGAGATATGTTCCGGATTAACTGTTTTTTCTCCATTAATATCATATGGAATAGTGACAACAGCACGAAGAGCATCATTCACTCTCGTTGTTAAATTTAGTCCGCCAAAAAAACGGTCTTCCGAATCATTTCTACGACTATAAGTGAGTGAGTTGGAAACATTTACATATTGATTAAAATAACTAAATCTATAACTTAAACGCTCATTTTTTGAAGTGCCAAAGTCGTCATAATTATAACTCATATTATTAGTCGTTGCGCCTAATCTGATATTATAATTCGCAGAGATATTAGAGCTATTTGATTTAGTTTCGCTATTATCTTTTTGCCATTGAGAATTATATTTCAGTGTTAAATTATCATTATATAAAAAAGAAGTCGCTAGCGAAGATGACTGACTGATGCTGCTTTGATTTATTGCTATATTATTTTGAAAAAACCACCCTGGCAAGGTAAATTGATTGCTAATACGATAAGATTCACTGCTCCCATTTGGGTTGTGGATATCATTTAAATCAATTGCAGCACCTAGTTGCCAATTATCAAATAATCCAATATTGAAACTTGCTCCTATTGCATCAATATCAAATTCAGAAAAATTAACATCTAATAAAGAGCTGTCATTTTCTTTGATAGATAAACCAAAAGATGTATCACCTTGTCCTAACGCGTTGCTTTTTACATTAACCCGCTCTAAAAGGGTTTCTTGCTCACCATACGGACCATATAAAACAATTTTAAATTCATTAGCGCCATAATAAACTTCTAAATTATTAAACTCCATCAAACCATCATCAGGTACAACTCTGGTTTCCAAAAACACACCATTATGATATATATCAGCATCCCAACCAGGCCTTGCTGTTTTGGCAAAGCTAGTTGTCATATTTTCATTATAATTGCCTTTATTATTGGCGGTAAAATTAATGCCTAAGCCACGAGAGCTTCCCTGCGTTAATGACGACTTTCTTAACCATAAATCACCTACACTATACTGATCCCAAATACCGAGTATTTTATCGCCTTCAAATTGAGGGTAACGTGAGAGTAATACTCTAGAGTTTGTTTCTTCACCATCGTGAGCTAAAGTTATACTTGCTGAATGATAAGCTAAATCGGATTCTGTTTGAATGATAGCAGCATAAGTTTCTTTGCTGTCATTGGCCCTATATTCTAAACTCGCATAACCCGTAGGCACTGTTGCCAAACGATATTGATCCTTAATCGTAATTACAGCTCCTGAGTCTGTCTGCTTATTTGTTTCACTCTGCTCTACTATATAATTATTAAATTTTCGTTGTTTTTGTTGGTTTTTAATCGTTTTATAGGGAAAGTTATCAGTATGCCCTGAAAAATCCATCTTAAGACTATTAGTATTAATTATTATTTTAGTAGAAAATAATTTTTCTAAAACAGATGCTTTAATAAAGGTAAAACTACCATCATTAAACCATTGACCTTCATTCGCTAACTCTTCTAAAAAATCGAATTCAGATACCTCATCTGCAAAAGTTACGGATAATTTATTGCCTATTAGTGAGTACTTTAACCGTAATCCCTCAAACAATGGGGTTATTGCAAGATATAAATCCCCCTGAATCCTATAAGCATCAACTGAAGGAATGACTTTGACTTTATGGTCAGTCACATCAAGCAGGTAAAAATCTGCTTGTTCAAAATCAATTGAAGGCATTTTTTTTAGTGATTGGCTTGAGGCTGTACAAGACACAATGAACAGCAAGCAAGCTAAACAACGATATCGAGTAAACATGTCAGCCCCTTATCTATTTGATTTGGCTTTGTATTACCAGCTTGCCACCAAATTTAGAATTCTCAGTGAAAGTGATTAACAAAGGAGAGTTTTTGTGTTTACCTAGAGCAAACTTCAATTTTTTTATTGGCTTCTGAGCATAAATAGAAACATTTTTTTGCTCATGAACCACCTCACCTGAATCAGAATCAACCAAGGTAATAGTACCAGTGAGAGAGCGTTGCCCCTTAATTTCAAGCTCAACTTGTAAGCTATCATCTTGAATTACTTTAGAGATAAATTCAGCTTTAATAGGTAACTTTCCGGTGCGCACAATAATAGGGACGTTGTGAACCAATGCCGCATCAATTTTAACTTTCTCATCACTTTTAGCCGTCACCTGTTGGCATTTTATCGCCAAAACACCTTGAAATTCGCCGTTTTTAACCCCTGGTTTACGTCGATATAAAAGCTTAACCATTTGGTGCTCTTTCATGCCTAATGTAAACCGTCTAGGCGCTAGTCTAACCAATGGTTTTGCACTGTTTTCGGTTTTTGTATTACCTGTAACTAATGCGATCTGACCTTGGCTGTTAATCACAACATCTTTTATTAGTACTTCACAATTTTGATTTTGAGCTTCCATATTTAGAATACGTATATCTGTTATGCTACTTTTAGGATCTAAATACAGCCTTCTGTCACTAATTGATATGCTATAAGCATCAAAAGCAATTGAACTCATAAAGAAAAATGTAGCTAATAAAATAAAAAACTTGGCTAATCCTCCCATTACAGTTCTCCTTTTAAAGGCAAGTCAAACTGTTTAATATTGCTATATGTGCCTGTTTCTTGAAACGCTATTTTCATATTTTTTTTATCAAATTTAGCTAATGAAAAAGCAAAATCTTTAAATTTCATTTCAGGATAAATCACCACATTTCGTTGTAAAACTTTTAGCATCTCGCCTTTAGCATTTACTAGGTTTAAATCACCATATACAGAACGACTGCCTTGATGTTCTAATCGAAAAGCAATATTATTTTTTTGCTGTTTAACTTGGCTAAAAACCAAATTTGCATTTAAATCTTTTGACTTCCCCGTACGAATAACTAAAGGAACAGAATGCATGATAGTCGGTTTAAGGCTAATACCTTTTTTGACTCTTTCATCTAATTTAGCACATTGAATATTTGCATAAGTTCTATGCTCAGCAGGTGTGTCATTAATTTGGCGACGATAATTAAATGCTATATATTGAAAAGATTTTGGTTTGATAGTGAATTGCTTTGGTGAATAGCGTAGGCGTTTTAATGCAGGCGCTGATTGCGCTGATTGCTCTTCCTTTGATAGTTTTTTAACCTCTCCACTTTCTTTGTAAGCCATGTAAGAGAATGAAATGTCACACTTTTCTGGTATTTCACTATTATTTTTTACTATAAACTTTTGTTGTCTATTTTCACTATCTAAATAGATACGATAAGTGCCTAGCGATGCAGCATAGCTATGCATGCTAATTAAACAACTTAATAAAATCCACTTTTTCATGTTTACCTCAAAAAAAACTCGTTACTATATTCATAGTAACGAGTTGCAAGAAGTAAACCAGTTTTATTGATAAACCAGTTTTATTGATAAACCACATTCAGATTAAAATCAGTGGCATAAGTTCCACCTGCAGTTAATGGTACTAAGTTAGTTATCGTGCCACCAATAATAGCTCTATTCGTGCCCTCCGCAGCATAAGCAGTTAGATCTTCTGATGCGTTAACATCAGCATCAGTACCGATAGATAGAGGTTCCCTTGAAACAACTCCTAATGTATTTGCTTCATCCAAATCTAGTACGTAACCATTAGGCACAAATTGAATTTCTGTCGTTGTTCCTGCTGTAACTGAAACGGTAATGTCTGCATCTTTAAACGACGTTATTTCATAAATACCGACTTGACCATCTCCGGAGCAATCACTACCTAATTGACCTACTGAAAGTGCAGTTTCAGGCGTAGTGCCCCAAATCGTACCATCAGTTACATCAGTCCCCTCTTCTGAAGGTGTTAAAGCCGTACCTGCACTGATACTCATGGTACATGTATCAGCTTGAGTCAAGGTTAGTACATCACCAAAGGCCATAGGCGTGATTTCCGCTATGGTAATTACAGGTAAAGTCGTAAAGTTCAAAGGTACTGTAATATCAGTTGCTATCGCACTGCTCATAATAGGCAAAAGTACTAACGGAATTGCTTTTTTTAGTTTATTAATATATTTCATCGTATTACTCCTATTCGTAAGTTACTTGCACAATAATGCTATCAGCGATTACAGTCCCAGCCGTTATTTCACTATCAATAGTAATTTTCCCAGCCAGTACCATACGAGTTTTACCTGAAGTAGCTAAATAGCCAAAAGAAGCAGTTGTAGTTTCTGTAGAATTACCCGCTCCATCCGTCTGGTCTAAAGACATTCCAACATTTGCAACAGTATTACCAGCCAAAGATACGCAAGAGTCAGAAGCATCAGCATTAGTACGGTCATAATCTATAACACAGCTTTGTGCTGTTGGTGTATAGGTATAACCAGCTCCTACAACATCTGCTACCGTAACCGTTACTTCTGATGTATCAGCAGCATTAATTTCAATGATCATAGGTACACCAGGATCTGTAGTTAAGCATGCAGTTCCGCTTAATGCTCCAGGGTTTACAGGAGCAACTACAGCGTTGGTTGCACCGATATCCCATAGCATTGCATCGTCACCAATGCCATTTATGCCTTGCATGATGCATTCTTGACCTACTTTATTACCGATAATGCCAGTACCAAAGGATAACTCGGTATATCCATCAACCATACCAGCAGTTACATCTGGAATCGCGCCAGCAGTAACTGGAAATAAATCAGCACTAGCAGTGAAGGCATTACCTAAGCCTAGTATCAAGGCACTTGCTAGTAGCGTCTTTTTCATTATTTGTTTCGGTTGCATATACAACCCTCCTAATTCTTAAATTTTAAGTAATGACCCTGAAAGAAAAATCATACACTTTTCATTCATGGTAAATTTATCGACATATAATCAATTTGCTTTAGCTTTTTTTAACATTAAATTTCCTTCTATATAAAAATAAAACAATTTCAACGGGTTGAGTTACACCAAATAACAAATTAAGCAAAACCAAACCCGCGACTACATATTAAAATTCTTTATAATTAAAAAATAAGTATTTGAGTTCTTTTAATATTTTCTATCGCTGAGAAGCAACTGGTAAACCATCATTGTGTGAGCTCATTTGCAAATCTTGGTTTATGTGCTCAGGAATAAATCCTTGAGCAGTGGCTACAATCGCTTTTGACTTTAAACCTACAATACGCGCATTCACCAAAATACCTTTTTGATGTTTAACTAAAGTGCCTGTTAATGTGTAACGAATTGGCAAGTCACCTGATAACTCTAAAAAATCTTTACTTAATACAAAATCACCTTGTGGTGTTACACGCATGTAATCTGTTGCTTTAAAATCAACAACTGGCACACCTAACTTATGAATTTCATGTAAAAAAGCTTCACTGATCTGATTGCCTAATAAATCAGCTTGTAGATAATTACTATCTAAAAAAACAAAACTAGAGACTGCCATAGGAGTGGAAGCATTAACGTACTGCAAGTTGCTCACTAAATCTTGCATAATGCCGCGGACATAATGGTTAATATTTTTATTATTTCCTACTTGGCTATGATTACTGTGTATAGATTGTGATTTATACTGACTCTGAAACTTAGCGTTTGCTTGTAAATGGCTCATATTTGAGTCAATTGGCATAGGTCTTAAATTGCCATGTTTTGCATCATTAGCTTGAGAAGCACTTAATGATGACTGAGACATAGTTTCTACGCTATTTGATGTAGAACAACCACTGAGAAAACAAGTAATAGCGGCTGAAATTAATAATTTTTTCATTTTAAACTCCTAATACTTATGAACCTTGAACAAGAGAAATACCGCTTTGACTCTGTTTCATTAATGGCTGTGCAACATGTTCAGGTATAAAGCTTTGCGCAGTCGCAACAACTGCTTTTGATTTAATGCCAACGATCCTGGCATTAACAATTAAACCACCTTTGCTTGGCGCTAAAGTGCCCAAAACAACATACTTCACAGGTAAACCTGGCGTAAGCTCTATAAAATCACGACTCAAAATAAAATCGCCCTGCTCTGTGACACGTATAAAGTCAGTAGTTTTAAAGTCGATTACAGGTATGCCAAACTTATGTACTTCATGAATAAAGCTTTCAGCGATCTGATTACCTAATAAACCACTTTGTTCAAAATCACCTTCTAAAAATACAAAGCTAGTAACCGCAATAGGAGTTGTTGAATTCACATACTGTAAATTACCGACTAAATCTTGCATTATGCCGCGAACGTAGTGGTTAATATTTTTACTCATAGCATCACTAATATCTGAATTTAATGAGTTACTTTTAAATTGTTTTTGATAGTCACTTTTAAAACTAGCGCTTGTCATTAAAGGAGAGTGTTGAACTGTTGACTGCTGAGCGATAGCAGATAATTCATCTTGCTGATCCTGAGCCGAAAATGAATCAGTTAAAGAGTCTGTCATAGTACAACCGCTTAGTAAACACGTTATAAATAGGCTTATAGGGGTTAATTTCATGACTAATACTCCTTACGGTATATTTTTTGATTTTGGATCATTATTTTTGAATCGCTCCACATGGTATTAATGGGTATATAATCTGTGGCTGCTGCAATTACATTTTTAGTTTTAATATCAATGATCCGTGCATTCACTACAAAACTATTTTCCTGCTGCATATAAGTACCCGTTAAGTAATACTCTGCATTGATTTTTTCACTTAATTCACTCAAGTCTCGAGACAACATGACATCATTATTACCTTGTAGCTTAATAACTTGAGTCGCTTTAAACTCAACAAGTGTTAAACCAGCTTGTACTGCCAAGGTTGTAAAACTTTCTTGCAGTTGATGGCTTATTGGTGACATATCTGCAGAAGATGCTTTGCTTAGCCCAACAGACGGTAAAAAAGTGCCGACGGCAATCGACTTATTTAAATCTATTGCATTAGAAGTATTGAACATTTGCCTTGCTAGCTGCTCAACATGATGATGAATTGAATTTGATTCAATTGTGGGGTAATTAACTTTTTGTACTTTAGTTTCTTGATCTACTTGAGAAAAACTAGAGCATCCAGATAACATAATGATCAAAAAAACAGCTGACATTCTCATTAAGTGATAACCTAAAAATTACTAACTAACATTTCAAAAGCAATTTAAATGCCATAATATTTTAATGAGGTGGGTACAGTGCTATTAATTAAATTCGATTTACAATTTAAAGATAAATAAGCTTGTTGGTTAGATAAAACATGAAAAATGAGACCATGGAATTTCACAATTAAACTTACAAAACCCACTTGAAAAATCACCTTGTTTTAAACTTTAACTCTGTTTATTATAGGGTTAGGTAATAAATACGTCCTCATAGTTTAACAGGATAAAACTGCGGCCTCCTAAGCCGCTGCTCCAGGTTCGAGTCCTGGTGGGGACGCCATTTATTTTCCTCTGTGTTTTTAAACCTCTAAAACAAAAAAGATGCCTTAAGCATCTTTTTAGTGAGTAGCATTTAATATAAATGTATTTTTATAAAGAACTAAAACAAGATCTCCGATTAACCACTTCGCAGATGACACCTATGTTAAATATTAAATTAAACCAAGGTTTTAATAAATTCCGCTAATTCTTCTTTCATATCATCGCGTCTTAAAGCAAATTCAATATTGGCTTTCATGTAGCCTATTTTACTACCACAGTCATGGCTTTTGCCTTTCATGTAATATGCTTCAACAGCTTCGTTTTCCATTAGCATCGCGATTGAATCTGTTAATTGAATTTCATCACCTGCACCAGGTGCAGTACGTTTTAATAATGGCCAAATATTTTCACTTAAAACATAACGCCCTACTACCGCTAAATCTGATGGCGCTTCATCAACAGCCGGTTTTTCTACCATAGCTTTGATTTCAGATGCTTGACCTGGTGCTAACTCTACACCATTGATATCTACAATACCGAATTGGTCAACTTGATGATGCGGTACATTTTCTACCATAATTTGGCTTTTTTGAGTCTCACCAAATATTTTAAGCATATCAGCTAAGTTATCTTTTTTAAGATCAGCGCTAAAATCATCCATAATGACATCAGGTAAAATCACCACAAATGGACTATCACCAATAATAGGGTGAGCACACGCAATAGCATGACCTAAGCCTTTTGCTACGCCTTGGCGTACATGAATAATAGTGACATCTTTAGGGCATATTGATTTTACTTCGTCAAGTAACTGACGTTTTACACGCTTTTCAAGTGTTGCTTCTAATTCAAAGCTAGTATCGAAGTGGTTTTCTATCGCATTTTTACTATTATGAGTGACTAATACAATTTCTTTTATCCCTGCAGATATCGCTTCATTCACGACATATTGAATTAAAGGTTTATCTACAATTGGCAACATTTCTTTTGGAATTGCTTTTGTTGCCGGTAGCATACGAGTTCCTAACCCTGCAACTGGGATCACTGCTTTTAATACTTTTGACATTTTATTACCTTGTATTCCTTTATTTTTAAATTAAATTGCGATTGGCGCTTTTATAGCTGCGTGAGACTCATAATTTTTTAATTCAAAGTCTTCAAACTTAAAACCAAATATATCTTTCACATCTGGATTAATAGCCATCGTTGGTAACGAGTGAGGTGTACGTGATAACTGCTCTTCAACTTGTTCCATATGATTTAAGTATAAATGCGCATCACCAAATGTATGAACAAAATCACCAACTTCTAAATCACATACTTGTGCCAGCATCATAGTTAATAAAGCATAACTTGCGATATTAAATGGTACGCCAAGTAAAATATCAGCACTTCTTTGGTATAACTGACAAGATAATTTTCCATCTAACACATAAAACTGAAACAATGTATGACATGGCGGTAAAGCCTGTTTGCCCATAGCTGCATTTTCTGCCGGTGAATAATCTGTATCTGGTAATACTGCCGGGTTCCATGCGCTTATAATTAAACGGCGTGAATCTGGGTTAGTTTTAATTTGCTCAACTAGTTCAGATATTTGATCTATAACCTGACCATCGTGACCTACCCAACTACGCCATTGTTTACCATAAACTGGACCTAACTCACCTTCATCTGTAGCCCAGCCATTCCAAATATTAACACCATTATCTTTAAGATATTTAATATTGGTATCGCCTTGTAAAAACCATAAAAGCTCATGAATAATCGACTTTAAGTGACATTTTTTTGTTGTTACTAATGGAAAGCCGTCACTTAAATTAAAGCGCATTTGATAGCCAAATACGCTGACAGTGCCTGTGCCTGTTCTATCTTCTTTTTTAGTGCCCTGCTCTTTTACATGGCGCATTAAATCTAAATATTGCTTCATTTTTTATACCTATAAAGTACTTTTATTCTTTTGAATAAACAAAATAAATTTTTAAACTAATAACATACGTACAGCTATGATGCTTAAAATAACTGCAAAAATCTTTTTAATAATCTTGACCGGCAAATGTTGTGTCGCTTTTGCCCCTAACTGGGCAAAAATTGCCGATGTGCTCACTATTGCCAATAATGCAGGCAAATATACATAACCTATGAATCCTTGATTAATCTGAGTCACAGACCAACCAGACGAGATATAACCAAAAGTACCAAATATCGCAATCACAATACCGCAAGCTGCAGCGCAGCCTATGGCTTTTTTCATATTGACTGAAAAATGAGTCAATAATGGTACTAGCAATGCTCCGCCACCTATTCCTAGCAACCCCGATAAGCCTCCAAGAGAAGAGGTTATAACTGTGAGAACTGGTTTTTCAGGTAATTTTCTATGAGTTTTTTGTTTTGAATTAATCAACATTCTTAATGCGATAAATGTAACACAAATAGCAAAAATAATTTTCAATATTTTTGAGGGAATAGAACCTGCTACAAAGCCACTTATTAATGCACCTAGCGCTACGCCCCCCATAATCCAAGGTGTTATGTTCCAAGGAATATTGTTGTGTTTATGATGAGCAAAAGCGGAAGAGCTTGATGTGAAAATAATTGATGCTAATGATGTGGCGATTGCGATTACCATAACCTGATCAAATTCTACCAAGTTGAAATGTACTAAAATAGCACTTAAAAATGGTACTATAATTAAGCCACCACCTATGCCTAACAATCCAGCTAAAAAACCCACTAAGCATCCTAAAAGTGCACAACTCAGTACAATCCACAACAAATCACTCATACGTGCCCTAAGCTAAATAATAATTCGGTTTTTTATGATTTTTGTATTTTACTTTATGCAGCTTTAACTTTATACATTAATGGCCTTAATCCGAAAGAAATAAAAAATCTAGACTTCTTTCACTTTGTAAAGTAACTGGCTCAACCCGTGCGAGATAATAAAGTTGCGTATAATTCTATGAACCTTTATTGCAGATGGTTGCGATAAGCAAGATTGAAGTAGTTCTTCCATATCAGTTATTTTAAGCCTTCTTAATACCCATTTCACTTTATTAATCGAACTTGGATTCATGCTTAAACTTCTATAACCCATAGCTACCAATAATATAGCACCTTCAGGATCAGCTGCCAGCTCACCACATAAACTAAACGGTAATTCATATTTCAAACAGCTTTGTGCAATTTGGTTCAATGCCCTTAAAACTGAGGGATGATAAGGGTCGAATAATTCCGCAACTTGTGAATTTGTACGATCTACTGCAAGTAAATATTGCGTTAAGTCATTACTGCCCACCGAACAAAAATCTACTTTTTTAGCCCATTCGGGTAGTAAAAATATACTCGAAGGGACTTCTAACATTACGCCAACTTCTGGCTTTTCTATTTTATAAAATTGATCTGCCCATTCATCTTCCAGTTCAAAATAAGCTTGTTTTAATAAACGCTGCGCTTCTTCAACTTCAGTCACATTAGTAACCATAGGCAATAATATTTTTAAATTACCTAAACCTGCATTAGCTTTGAGCATGGCTTTTAATTGTTCTAAAAATAATTCAGGGTGATCTAAGCTAAAACGAATACCCCGCCAACCTAAAAATGGGTTTTCTTCTTCAACATCAAAGTAACTTAAAACCTTATCACCACCAATATCAAGTGTCCTCATGATCACAGGAGATGGATGATAGCTAGTGAGTACTTCTCTATACCAGTTTTCTTGCTCTAGCTGTGTTGGAAACTGTGATTTTTGCATAAACCAAGCTTCGGTACGGTATAAACCAACACCATCACAGAAATGCGCATTGGTAAGCTCTTTTGATACTTCAAGCCCTGCATTGAGCAATAATTGAATATGCTCACCATCTAATGTGCAGGCATCTAATTGATATTCAGATTCAAACTGATCATGCAATATGCCTTCTTGCTTTTTAAACTGGCTATATTCTTGTTTTAAAATATTAGACGGTGAAATGTAAACCTTAGATGCATAAGCATCTATAATCATTTCTTTACCATCTACTTGCAATAATGGCAGATCAGTTACCCCCCAAACGGCGGGTATACCTAATGCTTTTGTTAAAATAGATGCGTGAGAATTAGAGCCGCCACTAATACTAATAATCCCCATTAACTTATCTTTAGGCACTTGCGCTAACATTGTAGGTGTGAGTACATCTGTCACCAAAATCATATTATCAGGATAAGTTTTTAAAGCATGTTCAGTATCAACAATATGATGTAATACGCGAATACCAATATCTTGTACATCGATAGCACGCTCTTTTAGATAGTTATCTTGCATTGCCATAAACTGACCAATAAGACTTTCAATGACACGTTTTAAAGCACTTTTAGCACACCATCCATGTTTGATCTCTTTTTCAACTTTTTGACCTAAGCTTTTGGCATCTAATAATTGCTGATATACCTGAAAAACAGCTAAGGCTTCATTAGGTAAGGTATCACTTAACTCCTGTGACATAGTTGAAAATTCATTACGAGTAGCCCCAACCGCTTGCCTAAATAATTTTATTTGTTCAATATTACTACTGACGGCTAAATCAGTTTTTTTCAATTCAAAGCTTGTAAACGACAGTTTTGGCATGACAACAAAGGCTTCACCTATAGCAATGCCTGGCGCACCTGATGCCCCTTTTAAACAAGAGGTTTGATGTGCTTTTTCGTCTTGCTTGAGTATTTCACTAATTTCAGCGTGTGCCAGCTGCGAAGCAAGCTGTGCAGATAAAGTAATTAAAAATGACTCTTCATCTTGGCTAAATACACGGGCTAGGTTTTGCTGAATAACAATAACGCCCAATATCTTTTTTTGATGCACTATCGGCACAGCTAAAAAAGCATTGTAATTATCTTCATCAACATCAGGGGAATAAATAAACCTAGGATGGTCTTGCGCAAATGCTAAATTTAAAGGCTCTTCACGTTGCGCAACTAAGCCAACTAACCCTTCAGTAAAACCTATCCTAAATTTACCAACAGCTTTAGGGTTTAGTCCTTTAGTTGCCATTAGTACAAAGTTTTCTTGATTATAATCAGCAAAATATACTGAGCAGCATTGTGTTTTCATTGATTCTTTAACTAAAGAAACAAAGGTTTCGAGCGCACTCGTTAAATCAGGCTGTTGCGAAACAGCCTGTGCAATTTTACGAAGTATGGCTAGCATTTAATAAACTAGCCTCAAAATACTGTGCATCACAATTAAATTTCCTTATTCTCCTTAATTTAGGGTTGTGAGTTTAATATCGTTTATCTCGCTGGCGCCAAGGCTCTTTTACATGTGTTTCTTTTTTATAAAAAGGCATTGCAATAGGCGCAAACTCTTTCATAACACGTCGATAAACATCACGTTTAAACGAAACAACTTGGCGAACTGGATACCAATAACTCACCCAACGCCAATCATCAAACTCAGGATGATTTGTTTTTAATAAATTAACATCCTCATCTTTACATCTTAACTTAAGTAAAAACCATTTTTGTTTTTGACCAATACATACAGGACTAGAGTCTCGTCTGATCAATCTTTTTGGTAACTTATATCGTAACCAATGCTTTGAACTTGCTACAATTTCAACATCTTCAGGTAATAGCCCCACTTCTTCATGGAGCTCACGGTACATAGTCTCTTCAGGGGTTTCCCCGTCATCTACGCCACCTTGTGGGAATTGCCATGAATGTTGACCATAACGTCTAGCCCAAAAGACCTGACCTTGGTTATTACAGATCACAATTCCAACATTGGCACGAAATCCTTCGGCGTCAATCACCTATAGTGCCTCTTAAAAATCATATATTCTATGTTGATTGTTCCATAATGCATCTATCACGGCAAGGTTATGATTATAATAATTACAGCTGTGTATAACATTTAACATATACGTATATTTAGCAAACAAGTCCACAGACTGAATTTTATAAAATACATTTTTCCACAGATTCTGTGGATAAGTGTGTTTATATTTCTGTATTTCAAAGCTAAAACAATTAAACCTTTGAATTCACATTTGAAATAAAAACATCAAACACTTTAATTTCAGCAAGTTATAGAAGTAATTGTATTTTCGGTTTAGCTAATTAAATAAAAAAAACAAATTGAACAAAAAACAACCTACCGCAAAGTTATGCACTGACATACAAAATAAATTGACTATTTGCACAAATATCAAGTGTTTTTTTAACAAAACTATAGTTAAAATCTATTTTTT
>Ga0209395_1002975_pt1 | contig 21472 bp, 16 predicted proteins | sample GOMGulsemesocosm_3_FD_184635 | JGI IMG/M metagenome (GOLD analysis project Ga0209395, IMG submission 184635) | Methane-oxidizing microbial communities from mesocosms in the Gulf of Mexico - GOM9D Gulf of Mexico (SPAdes) (version 2) | ecosystem: Environmental > Aquatic > Marine > Cold seeps... | reverse complement strand
TAGCTGGTGGTCTAACGCCTTTTGCTTCAAGAAATAATATACGTATTCTGCGTGAAACAGCAGAAGGTAAATCTATCTCAATCCCTTTTGAATATGGTGATATAGAAGATGGGGATAACCTGGATGCCAATATCTTATTACAAAGCGATGATACTGTAATTGTACCTTAATGTTTTATATAACAATATGTACAGTAAGAGATGTGTTTTCTTCGCAAGTATGGTTTGGCTTGTGTTAGCTCCAATGGCAGTTGCTGATGAATTTAAAATTTCAGGTGCTTTAAAGCAAAGTATTGAATATGACGACAATATCAGCATGCAGGAAGATAAGGTCGCTGTTTCGGGCTATTTGATGAAACCTAGTTTTAATGTAAATTGGAATACCCCATCTACGCAAGTAAGTCTTTCTGCAAAAGGCGATATTCGTCGTTATGATGTTAAAGTTTGGGACTGTGAAACTTTTTCTTTAGCATCAAGTCAGCAATATACATATCATACTCATGTTTTTTCTTTTGCTGGTAACTATGCTAAAAGCTGTTCATATTCAGATCAGGTTTCTGATACAGGTGTATTGCAAACAGGTAATGAGTCACAAACATATAGACTAAGCCCTACATGGAGTTGGCAGTGGTCAGCACTTGACCGATTGAGTCTTAACTCTAGTTATTCGAAAATGACATACACAAACTCTGGATCAGGTAATAATAGCGATTTAAATAATGTCAATTTTCAAGGAAATGAAAGCTACAGTATAAATATTTCAGAAAATCATATGTGGACGCGTCGCTTGTCCTCATCAATCAGTTCTTTTTTTTCTAGTACGATCTTTGGGGATTCGGGAGGAACATCTAATCAACAAACGTTTGGTTTTCAAGCAAGTAATTCATATAATATTACGCGTATGTGGACTGTAAATATAGGTGGAGGATTGCAATGGTTAGAACAACCATCTGCTTCGAATGAAAATGGCGATGCTATAAACCGTACGGATATAATTGATTTTTCATTGAATTATGCTGGGCAACTGACTGATTTTTCTTTGAGCTATTCACGTACAGTCATTCCAAGTGCAATAGGTCAATTAATTGAAAATAATAATTTTGCTATAGATTATTCATATAATTTTTCTAGAAAACTATCATTCAATATTGCTAGTTCATTGTTGAAGAATAAGACTATCGGACAAAGTGAGTTTCAAATCAATTCTGATAGAAGCTTTTACACTGGGACAATTGGAGTTACATGGAGTTTTGATAAAGAATGGCAGTTATCAGCCAATTATCGTCATCGTAGGCAAGAATATACAAGTTTAGGTAGTACTACGGTTGTTAATGAACAAGACGACGTACTATCTTCAAATGCATTTATGGTTCACCTTAATTACAACTGGAATGGCATGCGTGTTTTTCGCTAAGCTTACTGATTAAATATTTATGGAACAAGAAGAACAACAAGGCAAAACACTTGCTGAATATTTTGACGTAATCAATAGACGTAAAAATGTATTAATTATTTCATTTTTAAGTATTAGCTTTTTGGGTTTTGTATTGGCAATGAAGTTGCCCCCAGTTTATCGCTCATCAGCCACTATATTGATTGAGGATCAGCAAATCCCACAAAGTATGGTTGCAACGACAATTACTGATTTTGCTGATAAACGGATACAACTTATCAAGCAAAGAGTGATGACGCGTGACCGTATTTTATCCATTATTCAAAAACATAAAATTTACCTCGATAAACGAAATAAATTAGTCCCCAGTGAGTTGGTTGCAAGTTTTCAGGAAGATGCTGAAATTAATATGATTTCAGCAAATGTTCGAGGCCCAAGGGGGGGGCGAGGTGGACAAGCGACTATTGCATTTGCTATAGCCTTCAATGACAAAAACCCTGTTTTAGCTCAGGGTGTTGCTAATGAATTAGTCAGTTTGTTTTTAAATGAAAATACACGGGTACGTTCGCAACGCGCGGCAAAAACAACTGATTTTATTAAATCAGAAGCGGACAAGCTTCAAGTCGAGATTGAAAAGGTCGAAATAGAAATAATGGACTTTAAAGCGAAGAGCGGAAATAGCTTGCCAGAAATGTTGCAAACTAATCTTTTATCTCTTGATCGTGCAAAGGAATCATTTAGACAAGCAGACAGTGATATTCGAATTGCCAAGGATAGGATGGTTTATTTGACTGATTCACTTGTACGAGCTGAAGAAGAAGGTTTATCAGATCAATCTGGTCAAGGAGATAAAACACTGAGTAAAGCTGCTCAACTTCGCTCATTAAAAGCACAATATATACATTTTAGCTCGCTTTACACACCTAAGCATCCCGATACCCTACGTATAAAACGTCAAATTCAGAATATGGACCCTAGCTTTACGGGAGAACTTTCTGAACTAGATGCCAGTAAGGAGTTAAAACAGGCGGAAAAATCTCTTGCTTTGTTGAAAGATAAATATTCGGAGAATCATCCTGACGTTGTTAAACAGCAACAAAGAGTTAGCACATTAACAAAAGAGATGAATGAAATAGGGGATCAAGACGTTATTTCTAAAAAGGATATGGATCAAGGGAGTGCACTTTATATCACTTTAAGTAGTCAAATTCGTAGTACAGAGCACAAAATAGAATATTTATATGAGTTTAAACAAGAGTTACAGCAAAAAATACAGGAACTACAAGAAAGTATAGATAAAACACCTTTGGTAGAAAAGGATTACTATGATTTGGCAAGAAGGCGTAGCACTAGTCTTAATAAATATGCAGAAATGGAGTCAAAATATAGAGCTGCGAAATTAGCTCAGACTCTGGAAGAAGAGCAAAAAGGTGAAACATTTACTCTTATTGAACCTCCGATAGCACCTGAAAAGCCTGAGAAACCAAATAGGGTGAAAATTGCTGTATTGGGTATGGGCTTAAGTTTGGGTGTAGGTTTTGGGCTTGTGGTATTGCTGGAACTTATGAATGAAGTAATTCGGGGAGCAAAAGCTTTGGAACGTCACACAGGTATGCACCCTATTGTTGTTATTCCCTATATTGAAACACCATTAGATAGAGCATTACGTAGCCGACGAAAGAAATTGATGATCATAATTTTAGCCATTTTATTTATTTTAGCTATCGTAATTACGCATTTTTTTGTGATACCTCTGGAAATTATATGGGCAAAAGCAATGATAAAAGTGGGGCGGTTATGATAAAAATAAATGTCAGTCAAAGGATTATGTACAACAATATTGTTAATAACTATTTAGGACTTTTATTTTGACTATTAACTCTGAACAGCTGCAGGTATTTCCACCGATTAGTTATACCCGTACCCGTAAAACAACAATTCCTCCAAAGCTTATGCAGGAACGACGTCTGGTGATGGGCTTAAGAAAGGATCCCCATGCTGATGTATTTCGTCAACTCCGCACTAAAGTATTAAGACAGTTACGTGAAAAAGAATGGGCCAGTATTGCAATTGTTGCACCAACAGTTGCATGTGGAAAAACTTTTGTAACAGCTAATTTGGCTATTGCTATAGCAATGGAAGTAAATCAGACGGTGTTAGTTGTAGATGCCGATTTGAGGAATCCACGAGTGGGCTGGCAATTTGGTATGGAAGTTGAAAAGGGTTTACTTGATTTTCTGCATTCTGATGTTCCTATTGAAGATTTGCTGGTTAACCCAGGTTTTGATCGTTTAGTAGTGCTTCCAGGTCGACATACTAGTGAATCATCTTCAGAACTTTTATCCTTACCTAAAATGAGTTCTTTGGTACAAGAGCTTAAAAGTAGATATCAATCGCGGATTATTTTGTTTGATTTGCCGCCATTATTAACTTCTGATGATGCGCTACTATTTATGCCGCATTTTGATGCAGCCTTACTTATTGTAGAGGATGGGGTGACAACACCAGAAGAGGTAAGTCGATCTCTTTCTATATTGGAAGAAACTAATCTTGCAGGAATAGTTTTGAACAAATCCAGAGGTTCAATAAACAAGTCTTATCAACATGTTGTGGATTAATGATTATTGGACATTATGCTTTTTAAAATCCCAGATAACTATTTTAAGGGATGAGTGATATTTGGAGTTATAAATGAGTGAAAAATTACGAATGTTTGGTATCGACTTTAATCCATTAACAATGCCACAAGCCGTTTCTGAAATATTAAGCTGGACTAAAAAGTCAGAATATAACTGCCGATATGTTGTTACTCCAAATGTTGATCATGTTGTTAAATTTCAAAAAGATCAGTCTTTACGTGATTCCTATAAAGACGCCTCTTTAGTTGTCGTTGATGGCAAGCCTGTATTATGGGCTTCAAAAATACTTAAACCCCTACCAGAAACAGTACCTGGTAGTGATCTATGTCCTGCAATTTTTGATGCGCTAGAAAATAAAAAGGGAATACGGGTGTTTTTATTAGGGGCGGCAGAGGGTGTTGCAGCAAAAGCCGCTGAGGAAATTACAGCACGTTGGCCCAGGGTAACTGTTTGCGGATATTACAGCCCACCCATGGGGTTTGATGCTAAGTCAGTTAATAATGCAAAAGCAATTGAGATGATTAGCAGGGAAAAGCCGGACATACTGCTTGTAGGACTGGGTGCTCCAAAGCAGGAAATATGGGTCCACAATATGCAACATCAATTGCAAGTTAAAGTAGCTCTATGTGTGGGAGCAAGCATAGATTTTCTTGCAGGTGAAAAGTCTAGAGCACCAAAAATCATGCGTAAGATGGGGATGGAATGGTTACATAGAGCATTAACAGAGCCTAAGCGTCTTATGGGGCGCTATTGGCATGATGCAAAAATATTTCCTTGTATCGTGTTAAAAGAAATTGTTTTGTCTTATCAAGGTAAGAATTAAAGATAAATAATATTTACCTTAATGTTCCAAAATATTTGGAACAATTTATACACATGTGATTTAGGAAATATAGTTTATATGCTGAAATATATTAGATTTAAATTATTTGGGGCGATATTAAGTCCAGTATCAACTTTCTCTAGACGAAAGAGAGCAAAGCTGTTTGTTAGAAAAATGAAGCTTAAGGAAAATATGAGGGTTTTAGATGTCGGAGGGCAACCTCATATATGGGATTATGTGAATTTTCCTTTGGAAATAACCTGTCTAAACTTACCTGGAATAAGTGTTAAAACTCATAATAGTCACCATAAAATAACATATGTTGAAGGTGATGGATGCAACATGCCTGAATTTCAGGCTGGTCAGTTTGATTTGGTTTTTAGCAATAGTGTGATTGAACATGTAGGAAATAAAACAAATAGAAAAGCCTTTGCCAATGAAATAAGAAGGCTAAGTAAAAATTATTGGATACAGACACCATATAAATATTTTCCAATTGAAGCTCATTGCGGAATGCCTTTGTGGTGGTTTTATCCAAAAAAAATACGTTTATTTTTTTTAGAACGATGGCGGAAAAAACTTCCTGCTTGGACAAATATGGTGGAGACAACAGATATTGTGAGTGCGATAGAAATAAAAAAACTATTCCCTGAAGCTGAAATAACCATGGAATGGTTGATTTTTCCGAAATCGATAATTGCAAATTCAAAAGAATTAAATTAGCTGGTCATAGTCTATTGACAGACATTGCTTAAATTTGCAAATGTATATGGCAGTTAAACACCTGATTCGAATAACTGGTACCTTAATTATGATCTCTAAAATAAAAAAAAAATTAAGATTTTTAATTGAGAAAAAGGTTTGTTTATTTTTTTGTTTTACGATTATAAACGTGTCTTTTACGCCTGTATTCGCATGTGATGCACCCATAGAAAAATTTTGTGTTGATTTTTATAAAGGTAGAAACCTTGAAGGGAAAGCTCTACTAACTAGGGAAACACCAACTATTAACTATAATTGGGAAATGCGGAGGCCAGCAAGAAATGTTCGTCGCAATAATTTCTCAGCACGTTGGAGAGGGAGGTTTAACTTTGCTAAAGGACTCTATAAGTTTCGGGTACATGCAGATGAAGGTGTTCGGTTATTGATAGATGGTCAGTTAATTATTGATCACTGGAAAGATGGGCAAGGGATTGAATACTTTGAAAAAGTTACTCCTGGTTCTGGAATTCACTTGGTTGAAGTGGAATATTATGAAACTACTGGTGTTGCACGTATTGAAGTTGACTGGGAATCCTTGTCATTAGAGAAAAGAATAACAAAACCAATGAGTAAGAAGAGAATGACGCCTCTTTTTTACAAGAGGGTTAGAAAAAGAAATGAAAAATCACCTCCAATTGGAGTCAACCTTTCCCGGTTCAACTATTGGAGCTCATCTGTTCCATTTAAAGACTTATTAATTCAGTCTGGTTCGGTAAAAATCTTGAAGAAAGGGAGTAATGAGGTATGTTCTCAGCAACCAACTCTTAATGATGAGGGTTTTCCAGATTTCTTGCCTAAAGGTTGTGTGATTAAAATTTGGAGTGTTTTTCATATTCCTGATGATGATTTTTGGCCTGTTGACACACCCGCTTATAAACCCGGCCGTTATGTACTACTGTATCAGGGGAAAGGTAAAATTAAGCTGGGCTGGGATGCAAAAAATAGTGCTGCTAAAGGTGAAGGGCGGATTGAGTTTGATGTGCCGAGCCCCCAAAACGGTATTCAGGTTGAAGTAATATCAATGGATTTAAATGATGCAATTCGGGACATTCATATTGTACATATTAATGATGAGTTGACGTTCGATGAGCAACCTTTTAACGAAACATGGTTGGGTTTACTTAAACCATTTAGAGTCATTCGTTTTATGGATTGGGGAAAAATAAGTGAAAATAAATCTGTTTACTATGGCAAAGCAGTTTCTCATTCTTTGTTGAGTATTACCTTGCCTGCATCTGCACCAATAGAAAATGGAATATTTGAAAATATGATGGCCTTAGTGAATGTTGATGAAAAGTGGCCTCGTGTTTTTATCGATAGATATGATGGAAGTACGCGTACTTTGTATCTTAAAACGCCTATAAAAATATCAGAAACTGACAAGCCAGTAACAGTCAATATATTTGAATTTGTAAATAGGACATGGAACGATCGTGCGACAGAAACAACATTTGGGCAAAGCTCAATAAAAGGTGTTTCTTTTGAATCGATGATTAAACTGGCGAATACACTACATATTAATCCGTGGATCAATATTCCTACAGCTGCTGATGATGACTTTGTAGAAAACCTTGCTCTATTGATTAAGAACGAATTGAATCCTGGATTGAAATGCTATATCGAATATTCCAATGAAACTTGGAATTATGATTTCCCTGGTTATCATTACTCTGAAGCAATGACTAGATATCTAGACCTGAAAGGGACAGTAATTCCTGCAGATGCATGGCATTCTTATCGCGCAATAGAAATTTTCAAAATTTTTAATAAGGTTTTTGGTGAATCAGATTTACAAGAGTTAAGAGCGAAAAGTCGTCTTATAAGAGTCTTGGCTTCACAAACAGATTGGCTTGATCGAGCGGAAGCAGTTATGGATTGGAAAATGTCAAATAATGCATGGCCTACTCAAGGGGAACCTGCGTATAAGTATGCTGATGCTTGGGCTGTAACTGCTTATTTTAGTATTAAAGATAATAAAAATGTTTTAAAAAACCTCTCTATGGACGAAGTGTTCAATATGCAAATAGAAAGTATAAGTGACAGGTTTGGTACGGCTAAAAACCCAGGAATACTTAGGAAATTACTTAGTAGAGCAAGTAATCGAAATTTACAATTAGTCGCATATGAAGGGGGAACCCATTTATTGGCTCCAGCGAATAAAACAAATATGGTGGATAAAGTTGCAAATATAAATAAAGATCAGCGTATGAAAAATGTTTATCTTCACTTACTTAATCAATGGGATTTACTATACCAAGAATTTGGTGCTAATAAAGTAGGGGTTTTGAATCAATATAATGATATTAGTCGATATAGTAAGTATGGTTTCTGGGGCTTATTGCAATCTAGTTATCAAGACCCTGAAACAGCGCCAAAATATAAAGCAATTCGTGAATGGGAAATAAAATAAAAGAATGAAAAAAACACTAATAAAAAATATATATGTGTTTGAACTATTTATTGAAAGGGATAAAAACTCTTGCTCTTAAAATTATTGCTCGCCAGCATTTCCTTACTATGACAGATTCAAGCTTGGTTTGTGAGGGGTTTACTTATCGCTAATTGGTTTGCCTATCTTGTATTGTTTTCTTGGCCCATTGTCACTTTGCTGTTATATCAGCGAATGCCAATAGGACGAGCGACATTATGGTCAGTTTTGGGAGCGTATTTATTACTACCCGCAAAAACAGTGGTCGATTTACCTGTATTCCCACCGCTAGATAAGGTGACTATTTCTAATGTATCCGCTTTTTTAGTATGTCGATTTATTCTTGGTAAACGTATTAAGTTATTGCCTAATTTAGGTATAGGAAAAATTCTGCTATTGATTTATATTGCCAGCCCTTTTATGACAGCGTTTTTAAACCCTGATCCAATTATTGCCGGGTCAAGGTTTATTAAAGGGATGGAGTACTATGATGCTTTATCAGCCATTATTAGACAGGGGCTTTTTATTTTGCCTTTTCTACTTGGATTTGCCTTTATACGTGATGCTAAAACGCATGAGGAATTATTATGGGTACTTGCCTATGCTGGGCTTTATTATTCAATCCCTATGTTATTTGAAGTAAGGTTTAGTCCGCAACTTCATACTTGGATTTATGGTTTTTTTCCTCATGATTTTAGCCAGCAAATGAGAGGGGGAGGATTTCGTCCAGTTGTATTTATTGGACATGGCTTGTTAGTGTCTTTTTTTGCGATGAGTTCACTGGTTGCGATTTTTACGATAGGTAAATTTCGAAAGACAATGAAGGGATATAGCACTGGATTAATAGCACTTTATATGGGGGGAGTATTAATTTTATGTAAAAGCTATGCTCCCTTAATCTATGGAGTACTTCTAGTTAGTTTAATCCACCTAATAACACCTAAAAAGCAAGTGCAGGTAGCTAGAGTTTTAGTTTTATTGGTTATCTTTTATCCCATGCTAAGGGCAGCCGATTGGTTTCCAATAAATGATATATCAAGTATTGCAGCCGAAATAAGTGAAGAGAGGGCTCAATCTTTACAGTTTAGATTGGATAATGAGGAGATGTTATTAGCTCATGTCCGTAACAGAGCTCTATTCGGTTGGGGCTCATGGGGACGTAATCGTGTTTATGATAAAACATCAGGAAAAGATCTAAGTGTAACGGATGGTCGATGGATCATAGTGATGGGAGAGTACGGTTGGGTTGGGTTTTTAGCAGAATTCTGTTTACTTGCGTTACCGGTTGTTCGAAGTGTGAAAGTAATTAGGCATATAAAAGAAAAACGAGAACAAATTGTTTTTGGAGCAATTACTTTGCTTTTAGCTATAAGCATAGTTGATTTATTGCCTAATGCATCGGTGTCTCCTTGGACCTGGCTTATGGCAGGAGCCTTGTATGGCCGGATCGAGAAAATCAAGTTTACAGCTCGAAACCTTCGACAAAATAGAAAGCAATATTCGTAATAGTGAAAAGTATATCTTCAGGTTTAATTGAAAAGGAATTTAGTGGGTTAGTTTTGAATAATAAAATAAATAAAAAACATATTATTAAAGCAGGAAGCTGGGTGTTGATTGGACACTTGGTATCTCAGTTACTAAGACTGGGGGGGAACCTTATTTTGACTCGTCTGTTAGTACCAGAGATGTTTGGTGTAATGGCTATAGTCAATGTTGTATTCATGGGGGTGCAGATGTTCTCTGATTTAGGGCTAGGGCAAAGTATTATTCAAAGTAAAAGAGGTGACGAACCAGCCTTCATAAATACCGCATGGACACTGCAAGTTATTAGAGGCTTTTTGATATGGTTTTTCATTTGCCTTATAGCTGGACTTTTATGGGGAGGAAAGTATTTAGGGTATCTAGATAATAACAATGTCTATGCTTATCCTCTATTACCTTGGCTTATAGCTGCAGCAGGTTTTGCAGCATTGATTTCTGGTTTTAATTCGATGTCTATTTTTCTGGTTAATAGAAATCTGATGTTAGGTAGGGTGACAATTATTAACTTGACTGCACAGCTTGTGTCTTTGTGTGTCATTGTGGCTGTTGCTTGGCGATATGAAACGATTTGGGCATTAGCAGTTGGAGGGGTGATTTCAAGCACTATTGAAATGGCGTGTTCACATAAATTTCTCCCAGGAATAAAAAACAGGTTTCATTGGGATAAGACAGCCTTAAATGAATTGTTTAACTTCGGAAAATGGATTTTTTTTACATCTATAGTAAGTTTTCTTGCTGTAAATTATGAACGCTTAGTTTTGGGGCAATATCTTACCAGTTCTGAGCTAGGCATTTATAGTATTGCTATGTTTTTAAGTGTAGCAGTTCTTACAGCTGGGTCTCGTATAGCACATTCTGTATTATTTCCAAGATTCAGTGAAGTTTTTCGTAACGAACCGGAAAAACTTAAAGATATTTATTATCAGTCAAAGAAGCAATTGCATTTTTTTCTCTTTCCAATTGCAGGCTGCGTTTTTGTATGGGCTCCAGTTGTTATTGAGTTGTTGTATGACAATAGATATCAGTATGCAGGGGAAATATTACAGATATTAATGGTAGGCACATTTATTCTTTTTCTTACATTACCAAGTGGAAGTTGTCTTATGGCAATGGGGAGTATGAGATATAGTTTTGTAGGAAATGCTATGTCATTTTTAACACTAGTTGTAGGTATGCCTATTGTTTGGAAAAGTACTGGGGTAATTGGTGTGCTGTGGCTAACTAGTTTTGCACCAATTAGTAGGATGCTGGTTGGAACGATTGGTCTGTATTGCAATACTATTCTTTCATTTTGGAATGAACTATTTTCTTTGTTTTTGTTGGTTTTTGGCGTTGGTTTAGGTGTTGCAAGTCTCTATCTGTTTAGAGATGTTGTTGGTTTTGATGTACATATTATTGGACTTATTGGACTTATTGGATAAATTATGAAATTATTAATTTGGGGTAGTGGATTTGTAAATAAAGGAGCTGAAGCAATGTTGAGAACTGTTCAGGCAGAGCTTCAAGCCAGAATACCGAATATTGAGTTTGGGATGGAAGCTATAGAGGCTGAGAGAGAGTTACTTGATACTTTAGATCTTTCTTTTTTTCCTAGAAGCGATACGCCATGGTTCGAGCCATGGGAAAAATGGTTGTTTAGATGGAAACACCGTAGCTTGTTAAATTCATGTGTTGAGCAGTATGATGGGGTAATTGATATTAGTGGTTATGCATTTGGAGGTAGTGGATGTGCTAGGGCAACATGGAGGCTATTAGCTGTTGCTGAAAAAATGAGGAAAAAAGGTAAGCCCGTTATTTTTATGCCTCAGGCATGGGGGCCTTTTAATGATGATTCTGGTCGGAAAGCAGTAAGAAAACTATTAGCAACCTCTTCAAAAGTTTTTGCTAGAGATGATGAGTCTTTTGATTATATTAATGAACTAACAGATAGTTTATCTGAGAAAATTTTACTTTCTCCTGATACAGCATTTGTTTTTGAATCTGCACCCAAGAATGAAGCCCCTAAAATTTTATCTAAGATTGGTATTTCAGACCTAGGTAAGCCAATTATTGTGATTTCGCCAAATCAACGTGTTTACGAGAAAATGGAAGGAGAAGGAGCCGAAAGTAAGTATTTACTTGTTCTTTTAGAAGTATGTAAATTTTTTATACAAAAAACAGATGCAAATTTAGCTCTTTTACCTCACGAAATTCGTTTTCCAGGTGATTCCTACAGTGATGATCGAGAACTTTGCTCAATCTTGGGTGGGATGTTAGGTAATGAAAAAGGGCGTGTTGGTGTGATGTCTGAAAGCTATTCCGCTGCACAAATTAAGTCAGTGATAGGTAAATCAGAGTTAGTTATAGGTTCACGATATCATGGTTTGATAGCGGGGTTATCTCAAAACATTCCTGTTGTAGCTATTGGGTGGTCTCATAAATATAACAAATTACTGGGGGAGTGTGGGCTTAGTGAATATGTCATTCCTTTTGAAGAAGCTGAGGTAGTAACCGTAATTTCAAGTGTTGAACGTGCTTGGCTTAATCGAAAGAAAAACTCCTTAGTTGTTGAAGAGAATGTAAAGAATATTAAAGAAGTGGTAAGCAGTACTTTTGATAAAGTTGCTTTGATGATAACCAATATAGAAAAAATATAGGGAATGTATGTTTGCTGGTTTAAAAAATAGAATTCGGTCGTATCTATTACAAAAAGCGTACAGAATCCCGCGTTATGCTGATTTATATTTTTCAACAGATAATGCTTTTCAAAATGAGCATTATTCAGTTTTACGAGGAAGGTATTTATTTGGGGCTAATAGGGAGGAGCAAGTAAGCGGGTTTGAATATGCACTAAGAAGAAATATTCATAGAATAGAGAAAGGGCTTATTACTCAGCCTCGAAAAGGAATATTCGGGCTTGAATATATAGAAGAAACTATTAATCATTATCAAGCTTATCTTTTATTGAAAGCTAATAACTCTTGTTTTGATTTATCCATGTCAGAATGGGCTACTGCTGTACTTGAAGAGTATTTTAATGTAACTGATGAACATGAAATTATAAATCAATCTAAAAAAATATTTAATTCATTGCAACTACCTTCTATTGTGAATGATAGTGATAAGCCGGCTCCATATAGAAGAGGAAGCAGTCAAGCTGGAATTAGTTATGAAGAATTTGCAACATTGTGTAGAAGGAGGTGTAGTACAAGATATTATCTTAATAAAAAAGTACCTAATCAATTACTCGATTTAGCTATTGAAGCAGCTGCGCAGTCACCAAGTGCTTGTAATCGACAACCTTTTGTTTTTCGTATTTATAATGATATGGAGTTAGCAAGTAAAATTTCTTCTATTCCAATAGGGGCATCTACATATGCTCATCAGATACCGTGTATTGTTGTTTTGGTAGGGCAGCTAAGAGCTTTTGCTAGTGAGGCGGATAGGCATGTGATTTATATTGATGCATCACTTGCTGCAATGAGTTTTGAATTAGCTCTGGAAACATTAGGGCTTAGTTCATGTTCAATAAACTGGAGAGACGACCAGAAATTAAATGATCAAATAGCATCACTTATGGGATTAGGTTCTGATGAAGTGGTAATTATGATGATTTCTGTTGGCTTTCCAGACCCTGATGGAATGATCCCTTTTTCCCAAAAGAAGAGTCTCGATAACCTTAGAAGTTACAATGAGGTTAGCATTGGTGGTGAGTAACTTAGCCTAGAACAAGGATAGTATTGAAACTGTTAATAGATCAGAATAAAAGCTGTACTTTAAATGCACAGGTACGAGTAAGAATCTAGTAGTTTACATGTTAGGAATTATGAAAAAGAAAACAACCCCCGTAGATTTATTATTAATAACTTGGAATCGGCGTGAATATGTTGAAAAAACATTAGAAAATTTGCTAGCAGGTGATGCTGATTTTAGATTACATTGTTGGGACAACAACTCTCAGGATGGAACGGCAGATATTATTGCTTCTTTAGATGATCCTAGGGTTGTGAAAAAGAATTTTTCAACTGAAAATGTTAAACAACGTACACCGACATTATGGTTTTTTGATCAGGCAAAAAGTGATTTGGTCGGGAAAATTGATGATGATATTTTACTACCTAATGATTGGATTTCAAAAATAGCACCTATTGTTCGTAATAATGATAATGCGGGCATGCTAGGCTGTTGGATTTTTATGGAAGACGATTGGAATGAATCCCTTGCAAAACACAAATTTGTTAAGCTAGGAGAGCACGATGTTTTTCAAAATATGTGGATTGCAGGCCAGTCATTTTTGGCTAAAAAAGACATACTGCCAAAATATATCCACCCTGAAAATTATGGTTATGGATTTCCAGTAGATCAATATCGAATGACACGTGATGGGTTTGTTAATGGATTCCCTCTTCCTATTGTGTATGCACATAATATGGATGACCCTAGGTCTAAGCACTATATAAATAGGCATGATGAATCATTGGGTGAACATGCTGCTTTGACAGCTAGAGTCAGAGGATTTAATAATGCAGATGAATATGCAGTGTGGATTGCTGAAGATGCTAAAAATATTTTAGTTGATCCACTAAAGGCTCAGCTTAAAAGGGAATATACCCAAAGAGACCAAAGCCTGCTTGGTAGGGTCCGAAAAAAGTTGAGAAGGATGCTCTAAATGGAACAGCAATTACTCATTGTAATTCTTAACTATCTCGCTACAGAGGTAACGATAGACTGTCTGCACTCATTATCTTCCTGCGATATTGTGCGAAGTGGCAAAGCTAATGTTGTGGTCTGGGAAAACGGAACAGGTGATAAAGCGGTTATTAGTCTGCGTACAGTGATTGATGAGAATCAATGGCACGATTGGGTAGAGTTACTTGTTTCTCCAGATAATCTTGGTTTTACTGGTGGCAATAACCGAGTTATTGAGCGTGCAATGCAAAGCAGTCATTGTCCTGAATACGTTTTGTTATTAAATTCGGATACTTTGGTGACAAATGATTCTTTAACAACTTTAATCAAGTTTATGGATTGTCACCCACGTGTTGGAACAGCAGGGAGTAAATTATTGACTGAGACAGGAGAGCATCAATGCTCTCCTTTTAGATTCCCTGGTATTGCTTCTGAATTTGAACATAGCTTTAAGTTAGGCCTTATTTCAAAGTTATTATCTCGTTGGTCTGTGGCTATGACACCACCCAATGAGGCTTTAGCCGTTGACTGGGTATCGGGTGCCAGTATGATGCTGCGCAGAGATACACTTGAACAAGTTGGGTTGCTGGATGAAGGTTACTTCACTTATTTTGAAGATATGGATCTTTGCAAACGTATTCATCAAGCTGGCTGGGGCGTATGGTATGTACCTCAAAGTCAAGTTATCCATCTTGAAGGAGCTTCCAGTGGTATAGGGCATAAAATTGTCAAACGCCGACCTCAATTCTGGTTTCAGGCGAGAAGGCGTTATTACTTAAAAAATGAAGGGATATTCCGTACTGTTTGTATTGATGCAGCCTATATTATAGGTTTCACTTTATGGAGATTACGTAGATTATTACAAAGCAAACCAGATTATGACCCACCAAAAATGCTGACAGATTTTATTATGAATAGTGTGTTTTTTAAAGGGGTTAAGTTACCAAATGTGCAAGACTTTATCTTAAAAAAATAGTTTTTTTTGAGTAGGAACACCACTAGTTAGGTGTGACTAATAGTTGTATTAGCCTAAAACGTTAGCTGAACTTATCGGAGTTAAAAGGATGGATGTTGGAGTTGTTGTAATCGGACGAAATGAAGGGGAAAGATTACGTTATTGTTTAGGATCAATTAATTCAACAAATACTACAGTGATATATGTTGATTCAGGCTCAACAGATGATTCGCTGTTAATCGCTAGAGAAATGCACGTTGATGTTGTTGAATTAGATACTAAAACTCCATTTTCAGCTGCTCGTGCACGAAATGAAGGGTTTGAATATCTATTGAAAAGACAGCCAAACCTTCAATTTATACAGTTTATAGATGGAGACTGCACCTTGGCTCAAGGTTGGCTGTATAAAGGGCGAAAGATATTGATAGAAGGGAAGCAATACGCTGCTGTTGTTGGGCATTTGCAAGAATTAAATGCTACAGCATCCATATATAATCAACTCTGTGCAATGGAATGGAACTCAGCAGTAGGTGACTTTGATAATTATGGCGCATTAGGAGGGATTTCTATGATGCGAGCCAGCGTATTTAAACAATTGAACGGATTTAATTGTAATGTCATTGCTGGTGAAGATTCAGAATTGGGGGTTCGCATGGCTTTAGCGGGTTATAAGGTAACCAAAATTGACCACGCTATGGCGGTACATGATGCCAATATGCATAGATTTTCGCAGTGGTGGCAGCGAGCGGTTAGAGGGGGACATGCCATTGGTCAGCGAGCTTCCCTTAATGGGAAATCTGCTGTTCGAGATTGTGTTAAAGAGCTTAATAGTGTGTGGTTCTGGGGAATTGGACTTCCACTTTTTTTGTTGATGATGATTATTCCAACAAAAGGGCTTAGTTTAGTACTATTTTGTGGCTACCTAGTCTTAGGTTTTCGAGTGTTTCGTTATCGTCAAAACTTGGGCGATACGCCCTCAGAAGCATGGGTTTATGCTTTGTTTACTGTTTTAGGGAAGTTTGCTGGTGCTATTGGTTTGATTAAATTTTATTTGAATCAAGCACGTAAACAATATGAAATTATTGAATATAAATAGTTATTGACTGTGTTGTTAAAAACAAAATTCAGTAGTTACAAAGAAATTAACAATAGGCCTGATTTAAAGTAGCTTAAACCAGGCCACAAACAATTTAAATTAATTATAGATAATTAAAAATGGCTCAAAAAAAATGGAAAGTAGGTTTGCTTGGTGCAGGCTATATATCAGAAGCACACGCAAAAGCATTAAGAAGTAATAAGGATGTAGAGTTATACGCTATTTGTGATTTGTCGATTGGAAAAGCAGAGAAAACAGCAGATGCTTTTAATATTCCTCATGTTTATTCTTCTTTGGATGATTTGCTTGAGTCGGATGTTGAAGTGATACATGTCTTGCTTCCACCTGATATTCATTATGCTCCTTCAAAGCAGATTTTACAGTCTGGTCGTCATGTGTTTCTAGAAAAACCGATGGGGATTAATGCTGCGGAGTGTCAGGAATTAGTTGAAATTGCAGATAATAAGCAGGTCAAGCTAGGTGTTAATCATAATTTCTTGTTTCTTCGTTCGTATCAAAAAATGCGTCAGCAGGTTAAAGATGGAACACTAGGCAAGCTGGATCAGGTCACTATTAACTGGCTATTTCCATTGGGGCTTATTAAATTTGGCCCATTTGATAACTGGATGTTACGAGAACCAAAGAATTTATTCTTTGAGCTGGGGCCCCATCTTGTTGCCTATATGCTAGATTTAGCGGGTTCACTGGATTCGGTATCGACTCGTGTATTTAAACCGATAGAATTACCTAGTGGTGTAAGCACATACAGACGCTGGCATATTCATGGGCAATCTTCAGATAGTGGTATTGATTTAAATTTATCAGTACTACCTGGGCATGCGGATCGATCTATTAGCATTCGGGGACATGCGGCAACGGCAAAATGTGATTTTGACAGAGATATATACAGTATTGATGAACCTAGCGGGACGGGGGTGCATTTTGATAGCCTGTTGACCACTGAAAGTTTAGCTTTTCAATATGCAAAATCAGGTGTAGTCAATTTTGTTCGCTCTATGTTAGGTAAATTACAAAAGTCACCGTCGGCAGACCCTTATTTTGAAAGTATTGAACAAAGTATCTCTTGTTATTACAGTGGTCTTTTAGGAACTCTGGATACTCGTATAGATGGGCGTTTTGGTGTGAAAGTGATTGAAGCTTGCGAGCAAATTATAGAGCAAGCGAATATAGTACCTGCCAATAATAAGGCTCAAGCTATCAATGTTTTACCGCCATTAACAAAACCAACGGTTTTAGTTATTGGGGGGACAGGGTTTATAGGAAAGTATCTAGTGGCTGCACTGGTTAAACGAGGCAAGGGGGTCAGGGTTGTGACTCGTGGTAGAAATGCAGGGAAAATTGCTTTGGCTGGTCTACCTGTTGAATTGATACAAGGTAATCTTTCTGATCCTGCCTTTATTGATTCCGCATTGGCTGGAGTAGACACTGTTTATCACTTGGCAAAGACAGACGGCGATAATTGGAATGACTATTACACACAAGATGTCTTAGTGACTAAGAATATTGCAGAGCGTGCTTTAGCTCACAAAGTTAAACGCTTTATTTACACTGGGACGATAGATTCATATTATTCCGCAGATAGTCGTGAAGTTATACATTCTGATACTCCTCTAGACCCTCAGATTGAAAAGCGTAATTTTTATGCCAGGTCAAAAGCTGCTTGTGAAAAACTATTAGTTGAGATGCATAAAAACCAAGGTTTTCCTTTAGTTATTTTTCGTCCAGGAATTGTGATTGGTAAAGGTTGTCCACCAGCCCACTGGGGGGTTGGGATGTTTGAATCAGAAACAAGGGTGCAGCTTTGGGGGGATGGAAGTAATAAATTACCCTTTGTATTGGTTGATGATGTTGCGGAAGCTTTGGCTTTAGCTGTAGATGCTGCAGCAATTGAAGGACAAACATTTTTATTAACTGATAAACCTTTACTTAGTGCTAGAGAATATGTCGATATAGTCTCTAAGGTATTAGGTACAAAACTAAGAGTTGAACCTACGTCAATCTGGAAATTCTATTTAAGTGATATTTTTAAAGAGTTAGCTAAAAATGCGATAAAACATCCGAATAGAAGAACACCAAGTTATCGGGATTGGGATTCACGTAGTCATCGTGCTAAGTATGACAGTAGTAAGACTAAGAGCGTTCTAGGTTGGGAGCCAGTAGCCGATCGAGAGGCATTGATAGAGAAAGGTATTGTCGAGGCTGTTAAAGCCTTTATGCAGTAATTAAGAACTTGAGCGTATCAAAAAAGATACTGTTTGAGGGGTGTTATATTTATATCAGCATTGGTAATGCAGGGCTGTTTTTAATTGTATTGTAATTGTTCAGTGTGGAAATATTAAAAAAAGTATTTTAGGTATTAATAACCTGTGCCATATTTTTTATTACATTGAATAGTTCTCTTTTATCTAAAATTTGATTTATGAATAATTCGTCACAGATAGGCTACTTTATCAATCAGTATCCTGCGGTAAGCCACTCATTTATTCGCCGTGAGATTTTGGCACTGGAAAGTTTAGGTTGGCAGGTGAGTCGGTTTGCCATCCGACCAGATCGTGTGGGTGTTGTTGATGAAGCTGATCAAAGGGAGGCGTTAATAACACAATTTATCATTAAGACTTCGTTATTGTCATTTTGCTTAATTTTTGCCAAGCAGTTAATGTTTAACCCTGTGCAATTTTTTAAGACTCTGTTTTTTTCTTTGGGTTTTAACTTTAGATATGAGAAAAATTTAAAGAAGAGTCTAATTTGTTTTTTTGAAGCCTGTGTTTTAGTGGACTGGGCTAAGAAAGAAAATGTTCAGCATATCCATGCTCATTTTGGAACTAATTCATCAACGATCGTGTTGTTTAGTCAATGTTTAGCTAATATTACTTATAGCTTTACAGTACATGGCCCTGAAGAATTTGATAAACCAGAAGCTATAGGCTTAAATGAAAAAATCAAGCATGCTCAATTTGTTGTGGCTATTTCCTCTTATGGCCGATCTCAACTGAGTCGTTGGGCTGATTATGCAGATTGGGGAAAAATACATATTGTTCATTGTGGTTTAGATGATGACTTTTTAAAATACAAACCTATGCCAATTTCGAATGAACCAAGACTGGTTTGTGTGGGTAGACTTTGTGAGCAAAAGGCGCAGCTATTACTTTTGCAAGCAACATCAAGGCTCGTTGATGAAGGGATAGCATTGAAGCTAGTTTTAGTTGGGGATGGGCCAATGCGAGATCAAATTGAAAAATTTATTGTCGACCATAACCTTAGCCATTACGTTGAATTAACGGGTTCTTTAACTGGGGAACAAGTTCGGGAGCAAATATCTTTGGCAAGTACTTTTGTTATGCCTAGTTTTGCAGAAGGCTTACCTGTGGTTATTATGGAAGCCTTTGCTTTAGGCCGCCCCGTTATTAGTACTTATGTTGCAGGTATTCCTGAGTTAGTAAAGAATAACGAAAACGGTTGGTTAGTGCCTGCAGGTTCAGTTGATGAGCTTGTTATTGCCATGCGTTCGGCATTGTCAGCATCACCACATATTTTAACTAATATGGGCGAAAAAGGGCGGCAAAGTGTTCTTGAGCAGCATGCTATTTCTACGGAAGCCAAAAAACTTAGTGATTTATTTTCAGGTTTAACTGGATAATTGCCATCCCCTAAAATTAGGACTTATTTATGGATATTATAAACACGCTGTTTATTATTTTTTGTTGCTTTGTAGCAATCCCAACTCTAGTTTTTGCTATTCAAGTCCTTTTTGCTTCAGAAAAAACTGAAATCTTAGATCAGCAAGTGCATTCTAGAGTCGCTGTTTTGGTCCCAGCTCATAATGAAAAAGCTGTTATTTCAAGTACTTTATGTTCCATAACGTCTCAATTAAGAAAAGAGGATAGATTGTTAGTTGTGGCCGATAATTGCACAGACAATACGGCAAATTTAGCAAGGGAAGCGGGAGCATTTGTTATTGAAAGAGAGGATAAAGATAAACGTGGAAAAGGCTATGCTCTGGATTTTGGCCTTCAATTTTTAGCGAATGATACTCCACCAGAAATAGTGATTATTATTGATGCTGATTGCCAATTGTCAGCGGGTTGTCTTGACATCCTTGCTCGGCAGGTCGAAATTGAAGGCAGGCCGGTACAAGCATTATATCTTATGAACGCACCTGAAAATAAATCAATAACACAAACTATCGCTGAGTTTGCCTGGGTTGTAAAAAACCAGGTTAGACCTTTGGGTTTAAAGCGTCTGGGACTTGGTTGTCAATTGATGGGGACAGGTATGGCCTTTCCCTGGGAGCTTATACGTCAGGCAGATTTGGCTCATGGCAATATGGTTGAAGATATGAAACTAGGTGTTGATTTGGCCATACAAGGCTTTTCTCCATCATTCTGCCCAAAAGCAATAGTCACTAGTGATTTTCCAGTGTCATCAGAAATTACAGATGAACAACGGAAACGCTGGGAGCATGGGCATCTTTCTACGATCATATCCGAAACGCCCAGACTTTTAAAAACAGCTTTAAAGCTGAGAGATTATTCTTTGTTAAGTATGGCACTTGACCTGTCAATTCCGCCTTTAAGCGTATTAGGGTTAGTTCTAATTGGTATGTTTAGCCTTAGTATTGCTTTAGCTTTTTTTACAGGCAATATGATTCCTTTTACATTGATGACAAGTTTAATCGGTATGTTCACTTTTGCTGTTTTTTCTGCCTGGTATAGTTTTGGTCGAAAAATAGTCGCCTTTAAAACTTTATGTGGTGTTCCTTTTTATATATTGCGTAAAATTCCTTTATACCTGTCTTTTTTAGTGAAAAGACAGCAAGAGTGGGTTAAGACTGAAAGGCGTTAGCCTCACATAAAATAGTTTAACTGAAGAAACTAACTCTAATATCATAAAGTAATATCCTCAAAAACAGTTAGATTGATTTTTTGTTACAAGGGGTGGCTCAGTCCTTATTCTCTGAACTGATTTTAGAGTTTGTCATACTTTGTTACAAATTGATTAATCTGAGACATATTTTAGCAACATATTTTATTTATCCTTATCGTGATTTTGTAATTTATCGATTACACGATGATTACATGAATTTTCTAACTTCATTAATAAGGATAAATAATTATGAATAGATCATTGGGTTATATTTTTTCAGCTT
>Ga0209395_1002974_pt1 | contig 21473 bp, 14 predicted proteins | sample GOMGulsemesocosm_3_FD_184635 | JGI IMG/M metagenome (GOLD analysis project Ga0209395, IMG submission 184635) | Methane-oxidizing microbial communities from mesocosms in the Gulf of Mexico - GOM9D Gulf of Mexico (SPAdes) (version 2) | ecosystem: Environmental > Aquatic > Marine > Cold seeps... | reverse complement strand
CAAAAACAAGATGGTAAGCGAAAAGAAAGAAACCGGTGGTTCTGTATTATTTAAGGTTATGCAACAGCATGGCGTAGAGCATGTTTTTGGTTACCCCGGTGGTGCGATTATGCCCATTTATGATGCGCTTTATGACAGTAACGTTCAGCATTTTTTATGCCGTCATGAGCAAGGTGCAGCATTTTCCGCGGTCGGTTATGCACGTGCTTCTGGTAAAGTTGGTGTGTGCTTAGCAACATCAGGGCCGGGAGCGACAAATTTGATTACAGGCCTTGCTGATGCTTTAGCCGATTCTATTCCTGTTGTCGCAATTACAGGTCAAGTACCTATGGTTGCTATGGGCTCTGATGCGTTTCAGGAAGTTGACATTTTCGGATTGTCACTCGCCTGTACTAAACACTCTTTTCAAGTACGTGATGTAAATGATTTAGCTGAAACTTTGCATCAAGCATTTGCGATAGCCCTCGAAGGACGTCAAGGCCCTGTACTTGTTGACATCCCTAAAGATATTCAAACAGCTGAAGTTGAGTATGCTGTCGAGTTAGCCAGTAATTTGGTTAAACAGAAGTCTGCTTCATCGGCAAACGTAGACGCAGCTTTAACATTATTATCGCAAGCGAAAAGCCCTGTTCTGTACGTGGGTGGCGGTGTTGGTATGGCAGGAGCTGTACCGGAATTACGCGAGTTTATGTCAACAACCAAGATACCGAGCGTTGCTACCTTAAAGGGATTAGGTGCGGTTGATCCTGATGACGAATTTTATTTAGGCATGTTAGGTATGCACGGTACTAAAGCCGCGAATATTGCAGTGCAGCAGAGTGATTTACTTATTGCTGTTGGCGCTCGTTTTGATGACCGAGTTACCGGTAAGTTAGCTGAGTTTGCTCCAAATGCTAAAGTGATACATTTAGAAATAGATCAAGCAGAAATAAGCAAACGCCGTTTTGCTGATGCACCTATTTTAGGCGATCTAAAAACGAATTTACCCGCGTTAACTATGTCTCTTGATATTAACTCGTGGCAAAAACATTGCTCAGCAATGAAACATGATTTTGCTTGGGATTATAATCACCCTGGTGAGACCATTTTTGCTCCAGCGGTTCTAAAAGAAGTTAGTGATTTAATGCCAAAAAGTACTGTTGTTACGACTGATGTCGGGCAACATCAAATGTGGGCTGCACAACATATGAGCTTTAACGACCCTAGTGAGTTTCTAACCAGTGGCAGTATGGGCACTATGGGTTTTGGTGTGCCTGCCGCGATTGGTGCTCAAATTAGTCGACCTAAAGATACTGTGATTGCGGTATCGGGAGATGGCTCGTTTATGATGAATGTACAAGAGCTTTCAACAATAAAACGCTTTCAATTACCGGTGAAAATTGTGCTAATTGATAACGAAAAATTGGGCATGGTGCGTCAGTGGCAAGACCTCTTTTTCGACGGTCGTTTAAGTGAAACAGACCTTGCGGATAATCCTGACTTTGTCATGTTAGCCAATGCTTTTGATATTAAAGCTAAGCAAATAACAAAGAAAGAAGAAGTTAGCCAAGCGATTGAAGAAATGCTTGCTCACCAAGGACCTTATCTTTTACAAGTAAAAATAGATGCCGCCGACAATGTTTGGCCACTAGTGCCACCGAATACCGCTAACCACCAAATGATGGAGAATAGATAATGAATCAGCATACTTTACGCATTACCGCACATAATCAACCAACTGTGCTTGAGCGTTTATTACAAGTCACTCGTTATCGTGGTTTCTCTGTCACGGGCATGACCATGTTTCCAAGTAATGAAGCTAATTTATTAGATATTGAACTATCGGTGAGCAGTGAACATTCAATTGAACATTTAAATCATCAATTATCTAAGTTATTTGATATCAATGATGTTGTGATTGATGGTAAGTCATCACAGCGATACAGTGCATAAATTTAATAATAATTGCGCAATAAATATCTATAAAATTTAGAGTTAGCTGAGTCTATAAGCTAGAGTTAACTCGTTAAAAATATAATAAATTAGGAAAGTAAAATGGCTAAAGTAAATGCAGAGCTCATCTGGTTTAATGGCGAACTCATGCCGTGGAAAAACGCTACCGTACATGTAATGAGTCACGCATTGCATTATGGTTCATCAGTTTTTGAAGGAATTCGAGCGTACGATACCCATAAAGGGACATGTATTTTTCGTTTAGAAGAGCACATAAAACGTTTATTCGATTCGGCAAAAATATACCGTATGAATATCCCCTTTACAGAAGCAGAAATAGTGCAAGCATGTAAAGATGCTGTAGCTAAAAATGGTTTGAACTCAGCTTATTTACGTCCGCTAGCCTTTTTGGGGGATATCGGCATGGGTTTACGTCCACCTGTCGATGCTATTGCAGATATTATGGTTGCCGCATTCAGTTGGGAAGCATACTTAGGCGCGGATGCTATTGAAAATGGTGTTGAGGTTGGAGTGTCAAGTTGGAACAGATTAGCGCCAAACACTATGCCAACTGCAGCGAAAGCGGGTGGAAATTATCTTTCATCACAATTAATTTCTACAGAAGCTGCCCGTCACGGTTATGCCGAAGGAATTGCTCTAGATGTGAATAATGTGGTCAGTGAAGGTGCTGGACAGAATTTATTTTTAATTCGCAATGGCGTGCTTTATACACCTCCAGGGGCGGCATCTATTTTACAAGGCTTAACCCGTGATACAGTATTTTTCCTTGCGAAAAAATTGGGCTATGAAGTGCGTGAAGAATCTATCTCGCGTGAGTCTTTATACCTTGCTGATGAATTCTTTATGTGTGGCACAGCAACCGAAATTGTACCAGTAAAATCAGTCGACGGTATCGCAGTGGCTAATGGTTCTAGAGGACCAATAACCAAAGCCTTCCAAGAAGCCTTTTTTGGTATTTTCGACGGTACAACTGAAGTGCCAGATAATTGGTTAGACCCAGTTAAATAATACGTTTATTAACTCTAGTCCGTATGAGGAGTGCTTATCTATCCCTTTAAACAGGAATAGGTTTAGTGCTCCTACTTTGGTCAGAGTCAGTATTTAATTTTATTGCATTATTAAAGTGAAAAACTTAATCAACAAGGCTTATTTTTAAAACTCATTTAGTGTCATTTTATAACAAGCACGAAAGTGAGTTTTCAAAATAATTTTTTCAATTTTTTAACCGGAATGTAAATATCATGCCTAAATTAAGATCTGCAACTTCTACTCAAGGCCGTAATATGGCTGGCGCTCGTGCTTTGTGGCGCGCAACAGGCATGACTGATGGCGATTTTGGTAAACCTATTATTGCCGTGGTAAATTCATTTACTCAATTTGTACCGGGGCATGTGCATTTAAAGGACATGGGACAGTTGGTGGCGGGTGCCATTGAAGAAGCCGGCGGCGTTGCTAAAGAGTTCAATACTATTGCGGTCGATGATGGTATTGCTATGGGCCATAGCGGTATGCTTTACAGTTTACCTTCGCGTGACCTTATTGCCGATTCTGTTGAGTACATGGTTAATGCCCATTGTGCTGATGCTATGGTCTGTATTTCAAACTGTGACAAAATAACTCCGGGCATGCTAATGGCAGCAATGCGACTTAACATTCCGGTAATTTTTGTTTCTGGCGGCCCTATGGAAGCAGGAAAAACTAAGCTTTCAGACCAAATTATTAAGCTTGATTTAGTTGATGCAATGATCCAAGGTGCTGATCCCAAGGTTTCTGACACACAAAGCGATCAAGTCGAACGTTCTGCTTGTCCTACTTGTGGCTCATGTTCAGGCATGTTCACTGCTAACTCAATGAATTGTTTAGCTGAGGCTTTAGGCTTAGCACTGCCTGGTAACGGTTCTATGTTAGCAACCCACGCAGACCGCGAGCAGTTATTCTTAAAAGCGGGCAAAGAAATCGTTAAATTAACAAAGCGGTATTATCAAGAAAATGATGAGTCAGCATTGCCTCGAAATATTGCGAGCAAAGAAGCTCTTCACAATGCTATGTGCTTAGATATTGCTATGGGTGGCTCAACCAACACTATTTTGCATTTACTCGCTACCGCGCAAGAAGCAGAAATAGATTACACCATGGAAGACATGGATAAATTGTCACGCATTGTGCCACAGTTATGTAAAGTTGCTCCTTCTACGCCAAAATACCATATGGAAGATGTGCATCGTGCCGGTGGCGTAATTGCTATATTAGGTGAATTATCACGTGCTAATTTATTAAAAACAGATGTGCCAAATGTTTTAGGTACGACATTGGCTGATGTTATCGCTAAATACGATATTAAAGTGACAGATGATGAAGACGTTAAAAAATTCTACCGTGCAGGCCCAGCTGGTATTCGTACCACTAAAGCATTTAGCCAAGACTGTCGTTGGGACACGTTAGACGATGATCGTGAAAATGGTTGTATTCGCTCGATTGAAAATGCGTTTTCAACAGAAGGTGGTTTAGCTGTTTTGTCTGGTAACATTGCTGTAGATGGTTGTGTTGTTAAGACAGCTGGTGTATCTGACGATAATTTGATTTTTACTGGCCCTGCTCATGTTTTTGAAAGCCAGGACGCCGCCGTAGCAGGTATTTTAGATAAGAAAGTGGTGGCTGGTGAAGTGGTTGTTATCCGTTATGAAGGCCCTAAAGGTGGGCCGGGTATGCAAGAAATGCTTTATCCAACGACGTATTTAAAATCGATGGGCTTAGGTAAAGCTTGTGCGCTGTTAACGGATGGTCGATTCTCTGGTGGTACGTCGGGTTTATCGATTGGCCATGTTTCTCCAGAAGCAGGCAGTGGTGGTACAATTGCTTTAGTTGAGCAAGGCGACATTATTCATATTGATATCCCTAATCGTGCTATTAAGTTAAATGTCAGTGAAGACGAATTAGCTCAGCGTCGCGCCAATATGGAAGCTAAAGGCAAAGATGCTTGGAAACCACAGAACCGTGTTCGTCCAATTAGCTACGCGCTGAAAAATTATGCAATGTTAGCCACTAGTGCTGATAAAGGTGCGGTACGTAATCGTGATTTATTAGATGGCATCGTGGATTAAAAATAATGACTGAAGCTGAGCAGCAAGCATTATTGCTTGCTAAAAAAACTCAAGAGCAAGCGCTCGATTATTTACGCAGAATTCTATTAGCACCAGTTTATGATGTTGCCGTTGAAACGGATTTAACACCATTAACTAAATTGTCGGCACGCTTAGGTAATCAAATATCCCTTAAACGTGAAGATCAACAGCCGGTTCATTCTTTCAAATTGCGTGGTGCTTACAATAAGTTAATTAACTTAACTGAGGAACAATGTATCCATGGTGTTATTGCTGCTTCTGCGGGTAACCATGCACAGGGTATGGCACTTGCTGCGAATAAGTTAGGCATTAAAGCGACCATTGTTATGCCTATTACTACACCTGATATTAAAGTCGATAATGTGCGACGTTTTGGCGCTGAAGTGCGTTTAGTGGGGAAAAGCTTTAATGAAGCACAAACCGCTTCATTAGCTTATGCGCGTGATGAAAAGAAGACTCTGATTCATCCTTTTGACGATATCGATGTTATTGCTGGGCAAGGCACCGTTGCTAAAGAATTATTACAACAACAGCCGAAATCTGATGTAGTTTTCATCCCTGTTGGTGGTGGTGGTTTACTTGCTGGTATGGCGGTTTATTTAAAGCAATTACAGCCAAATATTAAAGTTATTGGTGTTGAGGCAGAAGATTCTGCTTGTTTAAAAGCCGCGATAGAGGCTGGAAAAGCTGTCGATTTAGCGCATGTTGGCCTTTTTGCTGATGGCGTAGCGGTTAAACGTATTGGTGATCATACTTTTGATTTAATTAAGCATTATTGCGATGAAGTTATTACTGTCTCTACCGATGAGATTTGTGCTTCTATCAAGGATATTTTTGAACAAACACGGGTGATTTCTGAACCTGCCGGCGCGCTATCGTTAGCTGGCTTACAGAAATACTGTAAGACAAGTGCTGGCGGAGAATCTCTGGTCGCTATTTTATCTGGCGCTAATATGAACTTTCATACTCTACGTTATATTTCAGAACGTTGTGAGTTAGGTGAGCAAAAAGAAGCTGTACTCTCGGTAACAATTCCTGAAGAAAAGGGCAGTTTCAGAAAGTTTTGTCATGCACTAGATGGTCGAGTTATCACCGAATTTAATTATCGGTATGCAGCCAAAGTAGACGGTAGTCATCAAGATGCGAATATTTTTGTTGGCGTTAGAACAGGCGGTGAAGAAGATCGAAATCTCCTACTTAGCGCGCTGAGAGAAAAACACTATCAAACAACAGATCTTACCAACAACGAATTGGCCAAGCTCCATGTTCGTTATATGGTTGGAGGTCAAAATGCTAGGCCCAATCAAGAGCGAATTTTTCGTTTTCAGTTTCCTGAATACCCAGGAGCCCTAGAAAAGTTTCTTGATATGTTAGGCGAACATTGGAATATAACATTATTTCATTATCGTAATCACGGAGCAGCATTCGGGCAAGTATTGGCAGGATTTGAAGTGAAAAATGATGACCAATTAGCCTTTTTTAACCATTTAAAAGCCCTCGGCTACGAATGGCAAGAAGAAACAGAGAATGAAGCTTACCAAGCTTTTTTGAATTAACTGAATTACAATTCGAAATAAATCTATATTGATCAAACACTAAAGCCACTTTATTTAAAGTGGCTTTTTACATTTAGTCTTGTTAATTAACAAAAATTTAGTTTACTCTGTCACTATAAAAATAATAAGGATATTTCATGACGCAATTAAGCCAGAGCAATGAAACGGTAGTTTCCTCTTCATTAGAGCCCAATTTACAACCTTTAGGTAAAGATAAACGTATTGATGCATTAGACATCTTACGAGGCCTGGCATTAGTTGGTATTTTACTAATGAATATTGAATGGTTTAACCGTGCAATTGTTTCATTAGGGCAAGCTGATACATCACTATCTGGGATTGACCATGCAATAGGCTGGCTGATCCGTTGTTTTGTTGAAGGTAAGTTTTATAAATTATTTGCGCTAATTTTTGGTATGGGTTTCGCCGTAATGTTGCTACGAGCGAAAAAAGCAGGACGCCCCTTTGGCGCTTGGTTTGCTCGTAGAATGTTGGTGCTTTTGGTTATAGGTCTTGCCCATATGATTTTCTTATGGGGAGGGGATATTTTACATGATTATGCGTTAGCTGGTTTTGTACTATTGGCGTGGGTAACATTTAAAAAATCAGATAACCCAAGAGCTTACATTAAGCTGGCGTTAACATGGTTAATGATACCTATTTTTATCATTAGCTTTGGTGGTGTTATACTGGGCATGGTATTAAATGACGCTGAATATCAAGATATGTGGCAAAATGAACTTGCCGTTTTTACTGCCGTGGAAAAGAAGTTAGCGTATGGCATTGAAGATGTAAGTCTTATTAATTCAGCTGAACAAAATCAAGAAACTTCATTAGAAACCTCTACAAATAAAGAGACTAACGCACAAGATATTGCTGATGCTGTACAGTATCGAAAAGATTTGCAAGCCGATATTCTTGAAGAAGATACTGCATTTACTCAGCAAGACTATTGGAAAGCGACAGAATACCGTTTTGATTTTACTGTATATAAGCTGATGTTTTCTCCAGTAATGGCATTAGTGGTTTTAATGCCAATTTTTATTTTAGGTTTTTGGCTAGTTATGACCGAAAAAATAACTAAACATCAGCAAAATCAAACATTCTTTAAAACGCTCGCTCGCGTTGGATTATTGGCAGGTATTCCTTTAAATATTGCCAGTATTTTAATTATTCAACATCCCGCTGCAGATATTTCTATAGTATTACAAGGTGTAGGACAAATACTATTTTTTATCGCTCAATATATGCTATCTGCTGGTTATTTAGGTTTGGTTGTTTGTGCATTGAATAAACATCGATGGCAGAAAATATTGTCAGTATTCTCCCCTTTGGGGCAAATGGCGTTGACCAACTACTTAATGCATTCTGTTATATTAACTTCCCTCTTTTATGGTTATGCCGGTGGGCAATATGGTGAAATTTCTCGAGCACCTCAAATGTTGCTAGTTTTTGGTATTATAATTTTTCAGTTGTTTTTCTCTAAGTGGTGGTTAAATCAATATCGCTTTGGTCCTATGGAATGGGCATGGCGTAGTCTAACCTACAAAAAAAGGCAGCCAATGAAACGGCAAGTTCATCAATTAACCTGAGTTAAATGAAAGGCAGCCGTTGGCTGCTTTTTACTTTTAAAGGATGATGAACATTCGTTGGTTCGCGAAAAATTAAAAATAGCTATATATTCAACAATATTCTCAAATATTCACCTTTATATTATCGCAGGAATAGCCAAGAATAGTTTTGCTGTCGACGGCATTCCAATATAAATAATTAAAAGGAAAAGCAAATGACGCTTGGTGAACAATTAAAAAAATTAAGAAATGCAAAAGAAATGAGTCAACCAGATTTGGCAAATTTAGCAGGAATAGAGCAGTCGTATTTATCGAAATTAGAAAATGATAAATCTATGCCATCTAATGATATTTTTCGTAAGCTACTTGCCGCGTTTGAGTTGTCGCTACCGCAGTTTTTAGTCGCTTTTGATAAAAGTTATTTATCGGCGCAGTTAAGTCAAATACCCGATATTGAACATTGGTTGAAACAACAGCAGCAATCACAAATGGTGAATCAACGACGATATCTCTATTTTTGTAGCGCACTTATCGTATTTGCGTTGACGCTGTTCTATACCGGACAAAGTAAGATATTGTTGCCTGAAACTCAGTTTCAGTATTACTCTGAAGGTGTTGTGCTAAAGGGAGAACCGAAAGATATATTTAATGATTGGCAAAGACTTATTCCACGAAAAGCAGGCAGTAAGGCTTTTGATCAAAAGCAGATTGAAATGACTCAACGTCAAGATGAGCAGTTTATACTGTCAGAGAAGTTTCTAGGGCAAAGATACCAAGTAACTTTACCTGAAGGGTTGCGAGTATTTAGAGCTAATGGAGAAAAGGTCATTGCCCAACCAGCAAATGCTTGGCTTAGAATCGCAGGTGTTTTCTTTTTTGTTATGGGGATTATGGGCTTTGTTATAGAAAGGCGTTTATATAAAACTCACGCTTTGTAATCTTGAATTAAGCGATAAGTTATTTTTCATAAAGCACTTATCGCTAAATCATCACTTCTTTATACCGCTAATTTAGCTTCGATTTCAGCAAGTTTATTTTCCAATTCAGCAAGCTTTTCACGTGTTTTTAATAATACTTGTGTTTGTACATCAAACTCTTCACGTGATACCACATCAAGTTGTGTTAATTTTCGTTGTAAAACCACTTTGGTTTTTTCTTCAATATCGTTAGCAATGTCTTTAAATTTTGGTGGAATTGCATCGGTGACTTGTTTAGCAATGTCTTCAATTTTTTTAGCGTTGAACATTATATTTACCCATAATTAATCAATTATCTTATTGTAATGCATTTAATGATTTTGCCAATGGCTAATTATCTATACCCGCTCTACTTTAAGGCGCAGGTTTCAGCAAGTCGAGAAAGGGTTAGCTCTGAAATTGCATCTTGAAGTAGAGCGGGTATATACGGTGTAAGGCAAACAGGGTAAAATCAGCGCCCAGAAAATATACTGACTTAATAGAAATAACATGAAACTTAACCCCGGACAAAATGAAGCCGTTAAATACGTCACTGGCCCATGCTTAGTACTTGCAGGTGCTGGTAGTGGTAAAACAGGGGTTATTTGTCAGAAAATTGCTTATTTAATTCAAAAGTGCGATTACAAAGCTCGTAATATTGCAGCTGTAACGTTCACTAACAAAGCCGCTCGAGAAATGAAAGAACGTGTGGTTAAAATGATGGATAAAAATTTAACGCGCGGCCTTACCGTTTCTACCTTTCACTCCATGGGCCTTGATATTATTCGCAAAGAAATTAAAACATTAGGTTATAAACCTGGTTTCACTTTATTTGATGATCAAGACACTCTCTCTTTATTAAAAGAGCTCACCAACGAACAACTTGATGGTGACAAAGACTTACTCAGTAAATTGCAAAGCATGATCTCCAACTGGAAGAATGATTTATTGTTACCTGAAGGTGCAATAAAAATAGCCGGCGATGCAGACACAATTATGTATGCCGAGTTTTATCAGCTCTATCAAAAACACATGAAAGCCTATAATGCGCTTGATTTTGATGATTTAATTTTAGCCCCCACTCTCTTATTGAGAAATTTTCCAGAAGTTCGTGCCCGCTGGCAAAAAAAAATTAGATACCTGCTCGTCGATGAATATCAAGATACGAATGCTAGCCAATATGAGTTAGTGAAATTAATTGCCGGTGAGCATGCACGTATAACCGTAGTAGGTGACGATGATCAGTCTATATATTCATGGCGGGGAGCTAAGCCGCAAAATCTAGTGTTATTAGGGGAAGACTTTCCGCAACTTAAACTCATTAAATTAGAGCAAAATTACCGTTCTAGCGGTCGTATTTTAAAGTGTGCGAATATCTTAATTGCAAATAACCCTCATGTTTACGACAAGGCACTATTTAGTGAGCTCGCTTATGGTGTTGAATTACGAGTTATTCAGGCTAAAAATGAAGAGCACGAAATTGAACGCGTAGTCGGCGAGTTAATTGGCCATAAATTTTTAAATAAAAGTAAATTTAAAAATTATGCGATCTTATACCGTGGTAACCATCAGTCTCGCTTATTAGAAAAAGCGCTTATGCTCAACCGCATTCCTTATAAAATTAGTGGTGGAACGTCGTTTTTTTCTCGCAGTGAAATTAAAGATATGATGGCGTTTTTACGCGTGCTGGTTAACCCAGATGATGACAATGCGTTTTTGAGAATAGTAAACGTACCACGTCGAGAAATAGGGCCAACCACGTTAGAAAAGCTCGGTAATTACGCCAATATGCGACAAATAAGTATGTTTGCAGCTAGCTTTGAGCTTGGGCTTGAACAACACTTAACAGGGCGAGGTTTAGCGCACGTGCAGCGTTTTACTCGTTGGTTAGTTGAAACCGGTGACAATGCTGAACGAGGTGATACCCCTGCAATTTTGCGTGGGATGATTCGTGAAATAAATTATGAAGATTGGCTATACGATACTTCTCCTAGCCCTAAAGCTGCAGAAATGCGCATGAAAAACGTTACGACACTTTTTAGCTGGGTAACGCAAATGCTCGAAGGTGACGACGAAAACGATCCTATGGTACTGCCTGAAATTGTCACTCGCTTAACTTTACGTGAGATGATGGAACGTGGTGAAGAGGAAGATGATGCTGACCAAGTACAGTTGATGACACTGCATGCATCGAAAGGGTTAGAATTTCCATATGTTTTTTTAATTGGTATGGAAGAAGGATTATTGCCTCACCAAACCAGTATGGATGAAGGAAATGTTGAAGAAGAGCGTCGTTTAGCTTATGTGGGAATTACTCGTGCACAGCGAGAATTGATATTCACTTATGCTCGAGAACGTCGACAATACGGAGAGGTTTCTCGTACCGAAGCTAGTCGATTCTTACATGAATTACCACAAGACGATCTTAGCTGGGAGCTTACTGAAACGAAAAAGAGTCAAGCTCATAAAGACAAAACGACAAAAATGGGCGTGGCCAATTTACGCGATATGTTGAAGAAAAAAGGCTAGAGCTACAGATTATCAGCGATAGTCTGTAGCTTAGATGTCGCTTGTTTTTAATAAGCTTAGTGCAGAAATATAGCTAAACAAATAACGATAGCACTAAAAGCAATAGTAAAAATTAACTGTTTATGCTGTTTGCTTTGTTGTTCTTTAAGCTGATTAATTAGCTGTGCTTGCTGATCGTGGCTCTTACGGCCAGTTTTTAAATAGTCATAAACTAAATCGGGTATTTCAGGCAGTTTTTCATTCCAGAAAGGGATGTTTTCTTTCACCTTTTTGTAAACCGCTTTTATGCCCATTTGGTCTTTCACCCAGTTTTCCAAATATGGCTTGGCGGTTTGCCATAAATCGAGCTGTGGATATAACTGACGACCCAAGCCTTCAATATATAATAGTGTTTTTTGCAGTAACACCAATTGAGGTTGTACTTCCATATTAAAGCGACGAGCAGTATTAAATAGACTAACTAGCACTTGTCCGAATGATATTTCTGCGAGTGGTTTATTAAAGATGGGTTCGCAAACCGTACGGATAGCAAATTCAAATTCGTCAACACTGGTTTCACTGGGGACCCAGCCAGAATCAACGTGCAATTCAGCAACTTTACGGTAATCTCTGTTGAAGAATGCGACAAAATTTTCTGCTAAATAGCGTTTATCTTCTCGATTTAACGTGCCGCAAATACCGCAATCAATCGCTATCCATGTTGGATCTTCAGGATTAGTTGCATCAACAAATACATTGCCAGGATGCATGTCTGCATGAAAGAAGCTGTCACGGAATACTTGTGTAAAAAACACTTCAACACCACGCTCTGCTAACAGTTTCATGTCTACGCCAAGTTCTTTAAGCGTTGAAATTTCACCCACGCCGATACCGTAAATACGCTCCATAACCATTACATTTTGGTAACTGTATTCGTTATAAACTTCTGGTACATATAATACGTGATCGCTAGCATTGCCTTGTTCAAAATTCTGTTTGAGTAAGGTGGCATTGGCGGCTTCACGGATCAGATCAAGCTCGTCGATTATCGTTTTACGGTATTCATTAACGACTTCAGTTGGACGTAATCGTTTACCATCAGGTAAAAATCGCGCAACAACTCCCGCAAAAAGTGACATTACTTTAACGTCGGCTAAGATAGTTTCGGTGATATTAGGGCGTAATACTTTAATAACAATTTCTTGCGGTTTACCATCTTGCAATAAAGTTGCTGTATGTACTTGTGCAATAGATGCTGAGGCTAATGGTTCTATTTCAAAATCGATAAAGTGCTGCTTAAAGACTTCTTCTCCGATAGCTTTAATAATAATTTGTTTAGCTAATTCGCCTTCAAAAGCCGGTACTTGATCTTGTAGTAATGCCAGTTCAGCAGCGAAATCATCGGGTAGTAAATCACGGCGAGTAGAAAGCATTTGGCCAAACTTTACAAAAACCGGGCCTAGCGATTCAATCGCTAGGCGCAGGCGTAAAGCTAGGGGTTTGTCTTTATGTTTATTACGTAACCAAAATAGTTTAAAACGAATAAGTTTCGCATACCAAGGTAGCATGTGACGGGGGATTAATTCATCAAGGCCGTATTGAAGAAAGGTTTTGGTGATGCGATAAAGTCGTAAACTGCTCACAGTATTCCTTGCACGTTAGGTTGTGGTTGTTTTTATAGCTAGGTTATTAGAAAGCTTTTCAATGCGTTCAGTTACATCGTTAGTTTGTAACATAAGCTCATTCACTTGCTGACTAAAGTGATTAATTTGACTGCTGGTAACGACTAAACGTTTTTCATGCACCAACCATTCACTCGCATCAGCTTGTATTTGCTGTATTTGCTGTATAGCAAAATTAGACTTTTTCACAAAACTCGAACCAAACTGTGACAATTTATAGGTAGGGATGTCACCAATGTGTTTGGCTATTTCACTTTGCCAATCGATTTCTAACGACTCGGCAATACTGGCAAATTGTTGGGCAACCTTAAGGTCCCCTATTACATCTAGCTTTTCTTGTTTAATGAGTTCAGTAATTTGTTGCTGTTTCTTTAAATCCAGTAAAGTTTTAATACTGGTATAGACAGTACAATCACTGCGCTCAGTCAAACTAGTGACCAGTATTTTATTATTATTTACTGAAAAACTTAAGGGAAACCCTATTTCACTTAGTTGAATAGTGAAGGTTTTTTGCTCTAAGGCCGTTAAGGTTTTAACACCATGAATATTAAGCGTTAATGCATGATTTATAGCAAATTCAATTGCTGAACATAAGGCTTGTTGTGGCATTAGGTGCTGATTAAGGTTCATCAATATTAAAACTTATAACCTTTATGTAGTGCGACAACACCACCGGTCAAGTTTTTGAAGCTGGTTTGTTCAAAGCCGGCATTTGTCATCATTTCTTTTAAGGTTTCTTGATCAGGATGCATGCGAATGGATTCTGCTAAATACTGATAACTATCGCCATCTTTAGCTACTAATTCACCCATTTTCGGCAGAATGTTAAATGAATAGAAATCGTAAGCCTTACTAATAAGTTCATGTTCTGGTTTTGAGAATTCTAAAACTAATAAACGTCCACCAGGTTTAAGTACTCGAAAGATAGAACGTAGTGCCATATCTTTATCTGTGACATTTCGTAAACCAAAAGCTATGGTTACAATGTCAAAAGTATTATCTTCGAAAGGTAAGTATTGTGCATTTGCTTGTACGTATTCAATGTTTTGAACTAAACCTTTGTCGCGTAATTTATCGCGACCAACATTTAACATTGAGCTATTTATATCAGCAAGAATTACTTTACCTTCGCGACCAACAAGTTGTGAGAACTTTGCCGTTAAATCACCGGTTCCGCCAGCTAAATCAAGTACTTTATTACCCGGTCGAACACCGCTAGCATCGATGGTAAAACGTTTCCATAAGCGATGAATACCAAAAGACATTAAGTCATTCATTACATCATATTGTGCAGCTACAGAGTGAAATACACTGGCAACCTTTGACTCTTTTTCGCTTGAATCTACAGTTTGATAGCCAAAATGCGTGGTATTGTCGTTATCGGATTTCGACGCGTTCTCTTGATGATTATCTTGTTGGTCTGCCATTTAACATTCACTTATCACTAAAATTGCCAATAGTTTACCGTATTTTTTATTAATATTTAACTATTGAGATCAAGTGTTAAGGTTTCCTTGTCTTATTATTTACCTTCAGTATTTTTAGATCACTATCATCTCACTATACTTTTAACGTAATAGTTATGATAATCTACGGTGGGATTTACACGTTATTTACAATTTGAGAACATCAATATGAAGTTTTATTTACTCCTAATCGCAAGCCTATTAATAGGTTGCCAGCAAACATCCGATGAAGTAGTTGCTATGTCATCGACTGAAAAAGTAGTTAAGAAAAAGATTATCTGTCCTCAGTCTTCAACGCCACCACTACTAGACACAAAAAAATTAAAAAAGATGCTTTTAGCTAATGGAAAAATAGACTCCTCATTGCCAGAGAAAGAAATTGATCAGGCAGTAAATGATTATATTCGTAAAAAAAATACAGCAATAACAACTAAAAACTGTAAAAAATAGCAAATAAAGAAGTAGGAAATTTATGAAATTACAACATTTATTAGGTCTCACGCTTTTAGCGAGTGCCTTTTCATTACATGCAAACGATGCCGATAAAGGGTTTTCTCATGCGGCACCAGCTGATGCCGGTGTTATAAACAAAGAACGTATTTTGTACTGGTTAGAAAAAAGAGGCGATGTATCTGCCGATGCTACAGCAGAAGAAAAAAAGCTAGCTGTAGCTCAATACCTCAGCCAAAAATCATTTGATGGTATTAAATTACCCGTTGAATTAGAAAAGACTATTCGTTCTGCTGAACGTTACGGTGCTCGTACTCATAGAGAAAATAATCTTAAGGAAGAGTTAAAACAGAATACGATAGCTCGTTCATTATTAAAGTCAGTAGCATCAGACGATGTAGAAACACGCGTTAAAGTGTTAGCTGTATTAGTTGACTTTAAAGACTTAAAACACGATGCCAATGGTATATCTTCATCTGATACAGGTATGTATTACGATAGCTATTTACCTGCGCATTATAGTGAACTGTTGTTTTCTACAAGTGGTTTCGATGGCCCTTCAGGGCAAAACCTAGAATCGGCATACCAGTATTATCAACATGAATCAGGTGGGAAATTTTTCTTCGAAGGTCAAGTTAACGGTTGGGTGACTGCTAATGAAGACGCTGCTTTTTATGGTGGTAATGATGAAGATGGCGATGATAAAGATGTTGCTGCATTAGTTGTTGAAGCCATTACACAATTAGTTGCCGAAGGTGTTGATTTAGCAGATTATGACAAAACTGATTTATTTGATCTTGATAATGATGGTATCGTCAATGAGCCTGATGGTGTAATTGATCACGTTATGCTTTTTCATGCGAGCATCGGCGAAGAAGCAGGTGGCGGAAATTTAGCTGAAGATGCTATCTGGTCTCATCGTCACTTTGTTTTTGGTCCTGAAAATCAAGGTGTTGTAATTCCAGGCTCAACTATTAAAGCGTTTGGTTATACTATTAACCCTATTGATGCGGCTCCTGGTGTGGTTGTTCATGAATTTGGTCATGATTTAGGTTTACCTGATGAATATGATACTGGCGGTGGTGCAATAGGTTCACCTGTTTCAAAATGGTCAGTGATGGCTTCAGGTAGCTGGGTAGGCTCTCCTGCAGGGTCTCGTCCTACAGCATTTAGTCCATATGCTAGAGATTATTTACAAGAACGCTATCAAGGAAATTGGATTGACCAACAAGTAATTGATTTTGATGAATTAACAACTGAAGCTATTTCTTTAGTAAGCACAGTTAACCATGCAGCTGTTAATCAAATAAAAGTTCAATTACCTCCAGAGCAACTTCCTTTTACAGCTCCTTATGCTGGTGAGTATCAATTTTACTCAAACCAAGGAAATGAGCTTAGCAATAGTTTATCATTCGACGTTGAATTACCTGCAGGTACTCCTTCATTAGAAATGATTGCTCATTGGAATATCGAAAAGGACTACGACTACGTTCAAGTCTTAGTTAATGACACAGTAATTTCTGGTAACCATACTCTATCTGCTAATCCACAACACACTAACTTAGGTGCATATATTAGTGGTAAATCATCAGATGTTGAAGGGGCAGAAGGCGATCTTAAATGGGTACCTCTAACTTTCGACTTAACTGATTTTGCTGGTCAAGACGTTACGATTAAAATAATTTATGTTACTGATAAGTTTGCAAGTGAATACGGGTTTGTTGCAGATAATATTGCTGTGAAAGCAGATGGTTCAGATTTGTTTTCTTATGGTGGTGAAGTAGAAGCTGAAGTAACACTTGACGGTTTTAGCCGCAATTCAAATACTTATGATGCTAAGCCTCACAACTATTATGTTCAATTACGTAGCCACACGAGCGTTGATAGTAAATTAATTGATGCTAGATACGATGCAGGTGTTTTATTATGGTATCGAAATGAAAATATTTCTAATAATAAAGTTAATGATCATGCCGGTAAAGTATTTATTGGTGTAGTAGATGCCGATCAATCGTTGGTTCAAAGTTCAAGTAGCAATATCAGTAGCACTTCTGCTCAATTACATGATGCAGCGTTCAGCCTTTATGATCAACAGCCGTACAGTAATGACAATCATTTAACTGCTAACAGCTCATTTAGTGATTTAGATGATTACTCGTCACCAGCGCAACCAGAATCTGGCATTATCTTACCTAAGATAGGTTTCAGTATGGAAGTTGACTTACAAAGTAGTGATAGTACTACGGCAACAGTAACGTTAACTCACGGTGACTCAGGTTATGTCGTCGTAGAACAAAATGGTTTAGCGGTATCTATGACTGCAGACGATGAAACGAGCATTAGTAACGTTGTATACACTTGGGATATGGGCGATGGTACTGAATTAACAGGTGCTAATATTACTCATCAATATGAGACTCTTGGAGTTTATCAAGTTTCTGTTACGTATATGACAATTTCAGGACAGAAATCTGTTGCTCATGAACTCTCTCTTGTCGCTGGTATGGAAGGTACAATAACAACAGATATAGATAGATCTACTGTAGATTTTTCTACAGACATTACCGGTGGTGAAGGCGTATTAACGTATCGCTGGGATTTCGGTGATGATAGTGATACAGGAACATCAAGTAATATTAGCCATACTTATGACACTACAGGTACTTATCAAGTAACATTAGAAGTGCGCGATGAAGTAGGTCAGCTTTTTGTGTTACGAGAAGATGTTGTAATTAGCGAGCTTGCTCCAATCAATGCATCATTTACAACTGCAAAGAGTAACCTGCTTGTAAGTTTCTCTACCAGCGTTGATGGTGGTGATGGACAATATACTTATGCTTGGGATTTTGGTGATGACAATGATAGTACATCGAAAAATCCAACCCATACCTATGCTGCAGCCGGAACATTTACAGTAACTTTAGTGGTAACCGACGGTTCTGGATTAACTACAGAAGTTACTAACAGTGTGACAGTAACAGCAGCTGTGGTTGTTACACCAACAACTACACCAGCTAAAGCTACCAGCTCTGGTGGCGGTGGTAGTTTTGGTTTTGGTTTGTTGTTTGGACTGTGTTTATTAACACGTTTCAGAAAATAATCTAACCAAATTATCTGTTATAAAAATGCCAGCTTTTGCTGGCATTTTTGTGTATAGGAAGTACGGTATGCTGCGATGCCATGGATGACAAAGAACAGTGATATATAGAAAGCAAGATATGCTGTAGTGTTATGATTATGATGACATATAACAATAATTCACAGAACATAACTAAAGGGCCATGCTAGGAGTATTCGTATAATAAGTAGAGTTCTAGTTCATGCTCTTAAAAAGATAAACGTGTAGTTAATGGCGTTTTTTACAAAGCTTAAGCATTTGAAAAGTGCTCGCGCTCCCCCATCCATCGTTGAATAATGGCTTGAGCATTTTGCGGATATTTCTTCCAAATAAGGTAGGCGTGTTGTTGAACTTCAGGAATGAGATGCGCATCTCGTAGTAGATCTGCAATTTTTAAATCGGCTAGCCCTGTTTGCTTAGTACCTAATACTTCACCTGGGCCACGTATTTCTAAATCTTTTTGCGCAATTACAAAGCCATCATTACTTTCTCGTAAAACAGCTAACCGTTTGGTGGCAGTTTTAGATAATGGATTTTTGTACATTAATACACAGTGTGAAGCTGTAGTTCCTCGACCGACTCGACCACGTAATTGATGTAGTTGCGCTAAACCTAATCGTTCAGGGTTTTCAATGACCATTAAACTAGAATTTGGTACATCAACTCCCACTTCTATAACGGTTGTGGCAACGAGTAAGTTTAATTCCCCTTTTTTGAAGGCTTCCATTACAGATTGTTTTTCAGCCGCTTTCATTCGTCCATGAACTAAACCAATTTTTAACTCAACTAGCTGTTTTTGTAAATAAACTGCGGTATCTTCAGCTGCTTGACATTGTAGGACTTCAGACTCTTCAATTAAGGTACATACCCAATAAGCTTGGCGATTGTCTTGCGTACACCCCTGACGAATACGCTCTATTACCTCATCACGACGCGTATCGGGTAAGGCGATAGTGTTTATTGGTGTTCTTCCAGGTGGTAGTTCGTCAATAATCGAAGTATCTAAATCGGCATATGCTGTCATGGCTAAAGTGCGTGGAATAGGTGTTGCGGTCATGATCAGTTGATGAGGGTAGTTACCTTCAAAAGCCCCCTTTTCGCGTAAAGATAAACGTTGGTGCACACCAAAACGATGTTGTTCATCAATAACAATAAGCGCTAAATTGTGAAATCTTACTTGCTCTTGAAACAGAGCATGTGTGCCAACAATCATCTGCATGTTGCCATTTTCTATATGCTCTAACGCATGGCGTCTAGCTTTTGCCTTAGTTTTTCCTGCGAGCCAGCCAACACTAATATTTAGAGGTTCAAACCAGTGTTGAAAATTAATGGCGTGTTGCTCCGCTAATATTTCAGTTGGTGCCATTAATGCTACTTGAAAACCTTCACTGATCGCTGTCAGCGCAGCTAAAGCCGCGACTAAGGTTTTACCTGAACCAACATCACCTTGCACTAAGCGCATCATAGGTTGCGTTTTAGCTAGATCTTGTCGGATTTCGTTCACCACTCGTGCTTGTGCATTAGTTGGTGAAAAAGGTAAAGAGGCTAAAAATTTATCACACAGTGTCTTATCGACAGTTAAAGAAAGTGATTGATGTGCATCGCTAGACTGACGTAATTTCAGCATACTTAAATTGTGAGCAAGTAATTCTTCTTTAATTAACCTTAGCTGTGCTGGATGTTTGCCTTCTTCTAACTGAATAACAGAAGTCTCAGGTGGCGGGCGATGTATAAGGGCTAATGCTTGTGCTAATGAATAGTTCTGTAGATTAAATTCGTTAGGTAATAACTCTTCAACTTGGCCACGCTGTAGTCTAATTAAAGCTTGTTCAGTGAGGTTTCGTAAGGTTATTTGTCGTAAACCGTCGGTTGTTGGGTAAACCGGTGTCAGCGTTTCTTCAACTGCTGTTAGCGGTTGATCTTCATCAAGGGGTTTATATTCAGGATGAATAATTTCAAAACCACGGGCGCCTCGTTTTATTTCACCATAACAACGAATATTCATACCAAGTGCTAAGTTGTTTTTTTGCGCGGCGGTAAAACGAAAGAATCTAAGGTTTACCGTGCCTGAACTATCTTGGATTGTTACCACTAACATGCGGCGCTTACCATTGATAATTTGGCTGCCGGTAACTTCACCAATAATATTAGTAAAAACACCAGGGAAACAGTCGCGTATAGATGTAACGCGAGTACGGTCTTCATAGCGGTTTGGCAAATGAAAAAGTAAATCTTGAATTGAAATCAAGCCCACTTTTTTAAGCTTTTCCGCCATGCTTGGGCCAACACCCTTAAGGCTGGTGATGGCTATTTGTCCAAGTTTTGCTAACCCTTTTGACACTGAGCTTTAGTCCTTTTTTGTCAAATTCGGTTATACATTGACATTAGTTGTCTAGTGCTTGCCAAGCTTTTTCGGTCATTTGCATTTGCTGCCACCATAACTCAGAGGCAATAATTTGTCCGTCTTCATCGATTTTGGGGTACGGTAAACCTTTGCGTTTGCATGCTTCAGAAAAAATTGGATGGCCTCCTTCAAATAAAAAACGTTGTCGGCGCTGCTCACTAATACGTGGCGTATCATACATGCCCGCTAATTGACGTTGACGTTGTGCTTCATAAAGTACTACAGAACAAGCAACTGAAACATTTAACGACTGCACCATACCGACCATAGGTATAACAATATCTTGGTCAGCCATTTCGAGGGCAATTTCTGAAGCTCCAAATTTTTCTTGTCCTAAAATAATCGCGGTAGGCTTGGTATAATCTATTTCATGAAAGTCGACTGCGCTATCAGAAAGATTAGTAACTAAAACTTGCATGCCTTGTTTTTTCAACTCAGCAATAGCATCTGCAGTTTTGTTGTAATTGTGAACATCAATCCAGTTTTGACTACCAGCTGCACTGCCACCACGCACTTCCATTTCTTCACTTTTCCATATTGCATGCACATCACTTATGCCGATAGCATCAGCGGTACGAACAACGGCAGCAAGGTTATGCCTTTTATGAACACCTTCCATACAAACGGTTAAGTCTGGTTGGCGTTGGTCGAGCATCTTGTTTATTCTTTCTAATCTTTCAGGAGTCA
>Ga0209395_1002973_pt1 | contig 21478 bp, 11 predicted proteins | sample GOMGulsemesocosm_3_FD_184635 | JGI IMG/M metagenome (GOLD analysis project Ga0209395, IMG submission 184635) | Methane-oxidizing microbial communities from mesocosms in the Gulf of Mexico - GOM9D Gulf of Mexico (SPAdes) (version 2) | ecosystem: Environmental > Aquatic > Marine > Cold seeps... | reverse complement strand
GTGATGAATTTGACAAATCTTTAGAATATGGATTTGAACCAGATATTAAAGCATTAGTTAATGAAATGGACGCATTGGACAATGTTTGTTTGACCTCAGCTACTCAAGCTATTGATGTTCCAAAATTCATTCCTTTTCACGATTCTAAAAAAATTGATTACTTACATACATTTAAGGCTTCAAAATTCACCCATCACATTGTAAGGTCAGTCGAAACTGACAAAGCAGAAGCTTTATTGCAATTAATCTGTGAACTAAACAATGAATCTACTTTGGTATTTTGTAACCATAGAGATGCTGTTGATAGAGTTGGCGATTTATTAGATGAGTCCGGTATTTATTATGCTGGTTTTCACGGTGGACTTAAGCAAGATGAAAGAGAAAAATCATTATTCAAACTGAAGAACGGAAGTGTTAATACACTTTTATGTACCGACTTAGCAGCTAGAGGACTAGATATCTCTGGAATAAAAAACATAATCCATTATCAAATCCCTACGACTCAGGACAGTTATGTTCATAGAAACGGTAGAACGGCAAGAATGGATGAGAGTGGCACTATCTATTTTGTTTTATCTGAAAAAGAATTTTTGCCAGACTATATTGATGCAAGTACTTATTCTGTTAAAAAGTTAAGTGACGAATACTTCATTCCTTCTAAACCAAAATGGGAAACTATTTTTATTAATGCTGGAAAAAAAGATAAAATAAATAAGATCGATATCGTTGGCACATTTTATAAAAAAGGTGAATTACAAAAAGATGAATTAGGCTTAATTGATGTTAAAGATTACCATGCTTTAGTAGCAGTAAATAGAAAAAAAGTAAATTCTGTTTTAAGCAATCTTAAAGGATTTCCTATTAAAAAGAAAAAAGTCTTTATGAGTGTCGCTAAATAATAGCCACACTCATAATAATCTTTATTTTAAAATTTCGGATAATACATTTCTCAAACTCAAACCTGCAGATTTTATCTGCTGAGGAACAAGACTTTTTTCAGTCATTCCAGGGTTTGTATTCACTTCAATTACGTTAATTACGTTATTCGAATCCACAATATAGTCAACTCTAGCAATTGAGCTTAAACCCAGTATTTGATATATCTTTTTCGAAACAGCTTGAATCTTTAGCATTAATTCACTTGAGATATCAGCTGGTGTAACCTCATTTGATTCACCATTATATTTAGCTTCATAATCAAAGAAGTCATTCTCTGTTAAAATTTCTGTAACCGGTAAAACAATAATTTCGTTTCCATTATAATACATCCCACACGTTACCTCTCTTCCAATAAGTGTAGATTCAATCACCACTTCACTTCCTTCAGAAAATGCTATTGAAATTGCTCTCGACAACTGCTCTTCTTTTGAAACTTTTGAAATTCCAAAACTTGACCCACCATCATTTGGCTTAACAAAACATGGATACCCCAATTCTTCACCAATAAATTCAATGTTAATTTTGTCATTAACTCGTAATAAAATAGACTTTGCCTTATTAATACCGAATTGACTTAAAAATTGATTACAAGCCCATTTATTAAATGTTAAAGAAGAAGGAAATACACCTGAATTAACATAAGACAGCTCAATCATATCAAAATATGCCTGCAGTTTACCATCCTCTCCTGGCGTACCATGAATTGTGATGAAAGCAATATCAAATGAGATTACTTCTCCATTTAATTCATAAGTGAAATTGTTTTTATTCAATGGATAGACAACACCCTCAACTTCTACAATCCAATGCTCTTTAGTTAATTCAACTAAAAAGGGGGTAAATAAATTAGTATCAATATTTGAATATATTGTATTCGCACTTTTCTTTGATATTCCAAATTCACTTGAATACCCACCATAAACTACCGCTACACTCTTTTTCATTCTTACTTATTAATCAATTAAAAAAAAGACTTTAGCTCTTCCCAAGTCATTTTATATAAATAATCTAAATCCCATTTTTTTGTTAACCCAAAAATACCTGCTTTTAACTTCCCTTTCATTATCAAATCAACAGACCCCTTAGTAAACATATTCCAAACAGACATTAATCCACTTTTACTAAATTTAGAAGCATCTCCAACTAAAATAAAAGGATAGCTAGATTCAGACTTTCGCTTAATTTTAATCTTCTTTGGAATATAAACATCACCACAATCAGAATTTGCTATATTTAAGTTTAACAAAGATGGCTTAATTGTAACACCATACCAATTGTCATTTTTTATCACATAATCAAATTTAATAAGAATTTTATCCTCACTTTTTGACACTTGAAAATTTTCCATTGCTAAAAACTCAAGATCTTTGTACCAGAAAGAACTTTGCGCATAGAAAGTAGTTGACAACGTTAATAATAAAATAAATAGACTCTTCATTTTTTAAGATTTTAACTTTGCATAATGCTTATAAAAGTAAGGAATAGTTTCAATACCCTTATAAAAATTAAACAAACCATAATGCTCATTAGGTGAATGTATAGCGTCCGAATCTAAACCAAATCCTAATAAAATAGTTTTTAAACCTAATACTTTTTCAAACATGGCTACAATCGGAATTGAACCACCACTTCTAACTGGAATTGGTTTTTTTCCAAAACTTTCTTCTAATGCTAAACTAGCAGCCTTATATTCAATAGAGTCAATTTGTGTTACAGAAGGTTCTCCACCATGATGCGGTGTTACCTTAACACTAGCACCCATTGGCACAATAGACTCAAAGTGATTTTTAAATAAATTAGTAATTTTTGTTGGGTCTTGATTTGGCACTAAACGCATTGAAATTTTAGCATAAGCTTTTGAAGCAATAACAGTTTTTGCTCCTTCACCTATATAACCACCCCAAATACCATTCACATCTAAAGTTGGTCTTATTGAAGCACGTTCATTTGTTGTATACCCTTTTTCACCATAGACAGAATTAATATCAATTGATTTTTTATATGCTTCTTCAGAAAAAGGAGCTTTTGCCATCTCTGCCCTTTCGTCTAGACTTAATTCTTCCACATCATCATAAAAGTTAGGAATCGTAATGTGATTATTCTCATCTTGTAAAGAGGCAATCATTTTAGTCAAAATATTAATTGGATTTGCTACGGCACCACCATATAAACCAGAATGTAAATCTCTATTTGGACCTGTAACCTCAACCTCAACATAACTAAGACCTCTTAATCCAGTGGTAATAGATGGTGTATTGTTATCTATCATTCCTGTATCTGAAACCAAAATAACATCTGCAGTTAATTTTTCTACATTAGCTTTAATAAATGTTTCTAAATTAGCTGAACCAACCTCTTCCTCACCTTCAATCATGAATTTAACATTACACGCTAATTCATTTGATTTCATCATGGCATCTACAGCCTTAACATGCATATACATTTGACCTTTATCATCACAAGCACCTCTAGCAAAAATAGCCCCTTCTGGGTGAATTTCAGTTTTTTTAATGATAGGCTCAAAGGGTGGAGAATCCCATAATTCGATTGGATCAGCAGGTTGCACATCATAATGACCATACACTAATACTGTAGGCAAGCTTGTATCAATTATTTTTTCTGCATATACAATAGGATGACCTTCTGTTTCAATCACCTCTACTTCATCCAACTTCATTCTTGTAAATTCTGCTGCTAAAAAATCAGCAGTTACTTTTACATCCTTTGCATAAGCAGGATCAGCACTAACTGAAGGTATTTTTAATAACTCAACTAATTCATTCAAAAATGAATCTTTATTCGACTTTATATAATTTAGTGTATTTTTCATTGTTTCAATTTATAGACTTCAAATATAACAATAGTTATTTGATGAGTTATTTTAAAATTTCAAAAAAATAATTACCTTGTGCAACCTTTACTGTTAAGAACGAGTCCTTAATATATACTTAAAAACAAAATCAAATGAAAAAAGTAGTTAGTAGTCTATTATTAATATTTATTTCCGTCTTGTCTTTTGGACAAATTATAGTAACTCAAACTCAATCCCCTCAACAATTAGTTGATGATGTACTTTCTGGAAATGGTGTTATTATTTCAAATGTAACCTATAATGGTTCAAATCCAAATGCGCAGAATCCACAAACAATGATTGGGTACTTTAACAACAATAACACATCCTTCCCGATAACTGAAGGAGTTATTATGGCAACAGGTGATGCTATTGTAGCAGTTGGGCCTAATAATTCAACTGGCGCTACAGATAATAATGGTGTTACTGTTCCTGATCCAAATGATCCCGACTTGGATGCAATAGGAACTAACACTATGAATAACGAATGTATTTTAGAATTTGATTTTATTCCATCTGGAGACACCATTGTATTTAATTATATTTTCGCTTCAGAAGAATATCACAATTATGCAGTATCTAGTTTTAATGATGGTTTTGGTTTTTTCATTAGCGGACCTGGATTCGCTGGTCCTTATACAAATGGAGGGGAGAACATAGCCATCATACCAGGAACAACATTACCTGTAACAATGAATAACCTTAATAATGGAGCATCTAATACTGGTCCTTGTACTAATTGTGCATACTTGGTTGACAACACTAATGGAACAGACTTACAGTATGATGCTCATACAACTACGCTTCAAGCATCTGCTTCAGTGATATGTGGAGAAACTTACCACATCAAATTAGCCATTGCAGATGCTGGGGATCAATCACTTGATTCAGGCGTATTTTTAGAAGCAAATTCATTTTCTTCTAATGGTGCAGACATATCTATTTTACCAGTTGATTTAAATGGAAACCCTTTAGTGAATAATGAATTATATGAAGGTTGTACTGGTGCTCAAATTGTAATGGTTAATCCTGCTGGTTATACAGATTCTACATATGTTATTAATTTATCTATTTCAGGTACTGCAACTAATGGAACTGATTACTCAACACTTAATTCTGCTTACACCATTCCTGCTGGCCAAGATTCTTTAACAATTACAATTAATGCTTTAGCAGATGTTTTAGCAGAATCAACTGAAACATTAATAATAGAAACTTATTACATTAACGAGTGTAATGACACTGTTTGGGTAACGGAAACCATCAACATACTTGATGTAGCACCTAGCTTTAACACTATAACTACAGATACAACATTCACGTGCCCATCAACACCAATAGATTTAACAGCTATGGCAGATGGTGGGGTACCCAATTTAACTTACGACTGGGGTGCACTAGGTACAAATCAAACAGTAACAGTACCTACTGATATAGTTGGAACAACTCCCTACGTTGTTGATATCACTGATGCTTGTGGTATCACATCTCAAGGTACATTTAATGTAACCTATACACCCGTTACGCTACCAACTTTAGGCTTCAACTCACAAAGTCTACCAAGTTGCCCGACTCAGAATAAAACATTTGAAGTATTAAGTATAACAAACTCATATGCGCCTGGAACAGAAACATACAACTGGTATAATCCACCCGGACTATCAACGACTAACACAATTACTGTTTCTCCATCTGTAACAACTTGGTACTATGTAGATGTCTTTGACGGTTGTAATACTGTAACAGATTCTGTAAAAGTAGAAATTGGAGGTGTTGATTTAACGGCTATTAATGTTGTTGATGCCTTAAACTGTCCAGGCCAAACAGCACCAGAGTTAGGAGAAATTGAAATTTTACCGAATACACCTGGCTGGCAATATACAGTTACAGGAGGAACCACTACTACCGGACCACAAGCAGCAAATCTATTTACAAACTTAACTGGTAATATTACATATTTTATCAATGTTGTAGATAACTTAGGCTGTGAAATCGATACTAACGTTTTTGTTGGATCCGCTATTACAGCAACTACAGCTTCATGGGAAGTTAATGTTTTAGATTCAATTACATGTTTTGGCGATAATGACGGTTCAGCAGAAATTACGAACATTCAAGGTGGTTTAAATAATGGTCCATATGAAGTGTCTTGGACTAATCAAACAGGATTATTTAGCAGTACGCCTAATATTGTACAAGGAAATGGTGAAGCTTTAAATAATTTAACAGGAGGAACTTGGGTTGTAACAGTAGTTGAAGATATTTCAGGATGTGCGTGGTCTCACCCATTTGTTATGTATGAGCCAGGAGAATTAACTGTTTCTCCTATCATATCTGAACCTTCTTGTTTTGGACTAAGTGATGGAGATATTACTGCAATTATTTTGGGAGGAAACTCGATTACAACAGGTAATGGAACTGTAACAATATCAAACTCTGCAGGAACAGTATTAAATTCAGGAATTTCGGATTTAACAGTTAACAACTTATTGACTGACACATATACGATTGAAATAACTGATGACAAAGGTTGTACAACATCTAGTACGTTTTTGATTGATGAACCAGCAGAAATCGCAATTGACTTCACTTTAACCAACCCTAATTGTTATGGAATTGAAACTGGAAGTATTTTAATTGATACAGTTTACAACTACCAAAACACTTCATTTGATAGTTTATATTACATTTGGGTACCAGATGCGAACAACACCTCTGGGTATGGGTTTAATAGTGCTGACTATTTAAGATTTATTGGAGAGGGTGACTTCCAATTAAAAATTACAGATGGACGTGATTGCTTTAAGTTCTTTGACTTTACAATTGAGTATCCAGATTCAATTTATTGGGATGAATTAGACTTTGATGCTACAGTATGTAGAAACCAAGTTCCATTTGACAACGGAAGTGGTCAAGTCTATGCGGCGGCTGCAGGCGGTTCAAATGGAAATGGTGCTGGTACTAACTTTGATTACCTTTGGACGGAATTAGCTACTGGCGATAACACAACACAATCTACTTGGGGAAATAGAAACCCTGGATGGTATTCAATTCTTGCTACAAATGATTTAGGGTGTACTATGAGAGATTCAATATATGTCGATTCTTTAAGTCCTGAAGCCATATTCACAATGAATTTAACGTCTTCATTCGGTGCTTTAAATTCACCAACTGAAGGAACAGCTGAAGTTACAATCGAGTTAACCAATCAGTCAATTAATTATGACTTTGCTAACATGCCTCTACCTTATGGTAACAGTAACCCAACAGTTGATACTAATTTTATTTGGACATTTGGTTTAGTAGGACAAGCACCTACAGAAGTTAACACCGATTATGATGACATCACTGAAATCATCAATAGACAATATGTAAGTGAAGGTACTTATGAAGTTTGTTTAATTGTAGTTGAAAACATGAATGGATGTGTAGACACAACTTGTAAGCAATTAATTGTACATGATGTACCAAACTTAATAACGCCAAATGTATTTACACCAGGCGGAAATGGTCAAAATGATTATTACTTTTTTGAAAGTGCAGGTATTATAGAATTTAATTGCCAGGTATTTAATTTATGGGGTAATCAAGTATTCCAATTCAATGATATTTCAGACCAATGGGATGGAACAAATATGAATAATGGTAGCCAATGTGTAGATGGAACATATTTTTACATGTACACACTAACATATAGTAATGGGTCAACCGACTCAGGCCAAGGTAACATACAGATTATTCATGACCCTGAATAATAAAATTAGATAATTACAAAAAAGCCACTTTCGTTAAATCGAAAGTGGCTTTTTTGTTCATTTACTTCTATTTTTTTAAACTTTATCTATAATTTCTAATTTATTGATTAAAATAGTTTTACAAATCCTATAAAATCATTAAATTCGCAAATCTAGAAAATTGATTAATTTCAACCATCTATTACAATTGATAGAGACATAGCTGAAAGTCGTTATCGTTTTCATTCAAAATTTATACTTCCTTTAAAGAGAAGGTTACACTATTTTGAAAAAGAAGATGTAAAACTATCGGTTTTATTTCATATTCCTTTGTCTAAATTATTTTAAAAAAAGCTGTTATGACATATAAAGATTACATTAAAGAGATTGAGACTAGAAAAACTCAAGGGCTTCATCCGAAACCAATTGATGAAACTGAATTAACAAATGAAGTTATTAACCAGATTAAAGACCTTGGAAACGCGGATCGTAAAGAATCTCTTAATCACTTTATTTATAATATTCTTCCTGGTACTACCAATGCTGCAACTGTAAAAGCTAAATTTTTAAAAGAGATTATTCTTGGAGAATCGGCTGTAGAAGAGATTTCACCTTCATTTGCTTTTGAGCAATTGTCTCATATGAAAGGTGGACCTTCGATTGAAGTTTTACTTGATTTAGCTTTAGGTAATGATACAGCAATTTCTGCCGAAGCTACAAAAGTTTTAAAGACACAAGTTTTTTTATATGAAGCTGATACAGCTCGTTTGACAGAAGCATTTAAAGGCGGAAGTGAAGTAGCAAAAGAAATTATTGAGAGTTATGCTAAAGCAGAATTCTTTACAAAACTGCCAGAAATTGAGGAAGAAATTGAGGTGGTAACATTTATAGCTGGAATTGGTGATATCTCTACAGATTTATTATCTCCAGGTGGTGATGCACACTCAAGATCAGACAGAGAACTACATGGTCAGTGTTTATTTGAACACAACAAAGACATGCAAAACGAATTACTTGCGCTACAAGAAAAACACCCAGGTAAACGAGTAATGTTAATTGCCGACAAAGGAACAATGGGAGTTGGTTCATCTAGAATGTCAGGAGTAAACAACGTAGCCTTATGGACAGGGATTAAATCTAGCCCCTATGTGCCATTTATTAATATTGCTCCAGTAATTGCCGGAACAAACGGAATCTCTCCAATTTTCTTAACTACAGTTGGTGTAACTGGTGGAATTGGAATTGATTTAAAAAACTGGGTTCAACAAAAAGACGGTAATGGACACACCATTGTTGATTCTGAAGGTGATCCAATTTTAAAGGAAGAATATTCTGTTGCGACAGGAACAGTTCTTACCATAAACACTAAAACAAAAAAACTTTATAACGGTGATACTGAATTAAAAGATATCTCAACAGCATTAACTCCTCAGAAAAAGGAATTTATTAAAGCTGGTGGTTCTTACGCAGTTGTTTTTGGTAAAAAAATTCAAACATTTGCTGCTAAAGTTCTAGGTATTGATGCTCCTCAAGTTTATGCTACCTCAAAAGAAATATCTGTTGAAGGACAAGGATTAACCGCAGTTGAAAAAATATTTAACAAAAATGCAGTTGGAACTACACCAGGTAAGACATTACACGCTGGTTCTGATGTTAGAGTTGAAGTAAACATTGTAGGTTCTCAAGATACTACAGGGTTAATGACTTCACAGGAGTTAGAAATGATGGCTGCTACAGTTATCTCACCAATCGTTGATGGAGCATACCAATCAGGATGCCATACAGCTTCAGTTTGGGATGATAAATCTAAAGCTAATATCCCAAGACTAATGAGTTTTATGAATGATTTCGGACTAATTACAGCACGTGATCCTCAAGAACAGTATTTACCAATGACTGATGTAATTCATAAAGTATTGAATGATTTAGTTATAGATGATTGGGCAATTACTATTGGTGGTGATTCTCATACTAGAATGTCTAAAGGTGTTGCTTTTGGTGCCGATTCAGGTACTGTTGCTTTAGCTTTAGCTACTGGTGAAGCATCTATGCCAATTCCAGAATCGGTAAAAGTGACATTCAAAGGTGAAATGAGAAGCTATATGGATTTCCGTGATGTTGTCCATGCTACACAACAACAAATGCTTAAGCAATTTGGTGGTGAAAACGTATTCCAAGGAAAAATTATTGAAGTTCATATTGGTACTTTAACTTCTGATCAATCATTTACGTTTACGGATTGGACGGCTGAAATGAAAGCAAAAGCTTCTATTTGTATTTCTGAAGATGAGACTTTAATTGAATCATTAGAAATTGCTAAAGGTCGTATTCAAATCATGATGGACAAAGGAATGGATAATGATAAACACGTTCTTCAAGGTTTACTAGACAAAGCTAACACAAGAATTCAAGAAGTTAAATCGGGAGACAAACCTGCTTTAAGACCTGACTCTAATGCTAATTATTTCGCGGAGGTTGTAATTGATTTAGATGAAATTGCTGAACCAATGATTGCTGACCCAGATGTAAATAATGAAGATGTTTCTAAAAGATACACGCATGATAACATTAGACCATTATCGTACTACGGTGGTACTAAAAAAGTCGATTTAGGTTTTGTTGGATCTTGTATGGTTCACAAAGGAGATATGCAAATTTTAGCTCAAATGCTTAAAAATATTGAAAAACAATATGGTAAGGTTGAGTTTAAAGCACCTTTAGTTGTAGCCCCACCAACATACAATATTGTTGATGAATTAAAAGCTGAAGGAGACTGGGATATGTTAGAAAAGTATTCTGGTTTTGTATTTGATGACAGTCAACCAAAAGGTTTAGCTCGTACGAAATATGAAAACATGTTATACTTGGAACGTCCAGGATGTAACTTATGTATGGGGAACCAAGAAAAAGCTGAACCAGGTGATACAGTAATGGCCACTTCAACACGTTTATTCCAAGGAAGAGTTGTTAAAGATTCTGGAGAGAAAAAAGGAGAATCTTTATTATCATCTACACCAGTAGTAGTACTGTCTACAATTTTAGGAAGAACACCTACAATGGAAGAATATGAAGCTGCTGTTGATGGTATTGTATTAACCAAGTTTAAACCCTCTCAAAAGCAATTAGTAAAATAAAACTTACTAACTATTATATAGTACAAAAAGTCTAAGCTATCGCTTAGACTTTTTTTGTGTCAATGAATTCTATATATGTAATATTTGACAAAACAAATAATACTTTAATATTACTTTTTCAACCCAATCAAGCTTACTCAGAACTACACTCATTCAACATAATTAAAATAGCTTCAAAAGACACCCCTACCTACTCTACACCAAATACTTATACAAATAATTGTAGTTTAACTTCAAATTGCTTATATTGTTAATAAAAAAAGAGAAATGGCGTTCGATATAGATATGATTAAAAAAGTGTACAACAGATACCCTGAAAGGATAGCTGTTGCACGTAAAACCGTAAACAAACCACTAACACTATCTGAAAAAATATTATACACCCACTTATGGGATGGAAATGCAACAGAAGAATATCCAAGAGGTAATTCATACGTTAACTTTGCACCAGATAGAGTAGCTATGCAAGATGCTACTGCTCAAATGGCATTGTTACAATTTATGCAAGCTGGTAAAAAGAAAGTAGCTGTACCTTCAACAACACACGCAGACCACTTAATTTTGGCTAAAGACGGTGCAGTTGCAGACATGGCCCGATCTAACCATACAAACGGAGAAGTATTTGATTTCTTAAGTTCTGTATGTGATAAATATGGAATAGGATTCTGGAAACCAGGAGCCGGTATTATTCACCAAGTTGTTTTAGAAAATTATGCATTCCCTGGCGGAATGATGATCGGTACTGATTCACACACTGTGAATGCTGGTGGTTTGGGTATGGTTGCCATTGGAGTAGGTGGCGCTGATGCTGTTGATGTTATGGCAGGAATGGCTTGGGAATTAAAAATGCCAAAATTAATTGGCGTTAAATTAATTGGTAAGCTATCTGGTTGGACTTCACCAAAAGATGTAATACTAAAAGTAGCTGGAATTTTAACTACTAAAGGTGGTACAGGATCCATAGTTGAATATTTTGGAGAAGGTGCAACATCTATGTCTGCGACAGGAAAAGGTACTATTTGTAACATGGGCGCCGAAATTGGAGCTACAACCTCTACATTTGGTTATGATGATTCAATGAGAAGGTATTTAACTGCAACTGACAGAGCTGATATTGTTGAAGCAGCTGATAAAATTGCCGAACACTTAACCGGTGACCCTGAAGTTTATGCTAACCCAGAATTATATTTTGATCAAGTCATTGAAATTAACCTAGACACCTTAACACCACATTTAAATGGACCATTCACCCCAGATTTGGCAACACCAGTTGCTGAAATGAAAGTAGCTGCCGAAAAAAATGGTTGGCCCACTGACATTGAATGGGCCTTAATTGGTTCCTGTACAAATTCTTCTTATGAAGATTTATCAAGAGCAGCATCAATTGTAAAAGACGCAACCTCTAAAGGCGTTGAAGCTAAATCAAAACTCGGAATCAACCCTGGTTCTGAGCAAGTCCGATATACTGCGGAAAGAGATGGATTAATGGACATTTTCAACTCTTTAAACGGAACAACAATTTTCACAAATGCGTGCGGACCTTGTATTGGACAATGGGATAGAGCTGGCGCAGATAAAGAAGAAGTAAACTCTATAGTCCACTCATTTAACAGGAATTTTAAAAAGAGAGCAGATGGCAACCCAAACACTATGGCATTTGTCACCTCCCCTGAAATGGTAGCCGCAATTGCGTTGTCTGGAAAATTAGACTTTAACCCATTAACTGATACATTAATAAACAAAGAAGGGGAACAAATTAAATTGGCTGTGCCAACTGGTGATGAATTACCAAAAAGAGGTTTTGACGTTGAGGAAAATGGATTCCAAGCACCTGCAAAAGATGGCTCTTCAATTGAAGTAAAGGTGTCGTCTACATCTGATAGACTACAGTTACTATCTCCATTTAAAAAATGGGATGGCAAAAATATAATGGGTGCTGTGTTATTAATTAAAGCATTTGGCAAATGTACAACTGACCATATTTCTATGGCTGGACCGTGGTTAAAATACAGAGGTCATTTAGACAACATTTCTAACAACTGTTTAATTGGAGCAGTTAACGCATTTGGAAAAGAATCAAATAAAGTTAAGAATCAATTAACTGGTAAATTTGGTGAAGTACCTGCAACAGCAAGAGCATACAAGGCGGCTGGATTACAATCTATAATTATAGGGGACCATAACTATGGCGAAGGCTCTTCCAGAGAACATGCCGCCATGGAACCACGCCACTTAGGAGCAATCGCTGTTATTGTAAAATCTTTTGCTCGAATCCATGAAACAAACCTTAAAAAACAAGGCATGCTAGGTTTAACATTTGCGAATGAAGGAGATTATGATTTAATTCAAGAAGGTGATAAATTTAATTTTATTGATTTAGTTGATTTTGCTACAGGCAAACCATTAACTGTGGAATTAATTCACACTAATGGGTCAGTTGACACAATCATGGTAAACCATACTTACAATGAAGCTCAAATTGAGTGGTTTAAATTTGGTTCTGCCTTGAATCTAATTAAATCCCAAGCTTAAAAACTCAATTCTTTCAATCCATTGAAAACAAAAAAGCTCAACAAATTTAATTTGTTGAGCTTTTTTGTTATTCGTGATGTGTAACAGAGTAGACTTAAAAATGTTCAGCAATATACTTATGTATCTTTTCCATCAATATTTCATCCTCTACTATTCCATGAACTTCAATATCACTATGAATTAATGCCATTTGATTAAATAATTCCTTAGCAACTGGATGACTCATTAAACCAGGATCTTTGTTCAATAATACTTTTTTAATGGTTTGCAAATCATCAGCTACTGCATGGCTATGTGTTTCTAAAAAATGATTCAAAACAAACATTTTTTCAGTTTCAACATAAACACCATTTAATAGTTTTTCTACAAAATTATACAATACTTTCTCCTCAAAATTAATATGATTATTTAATTCATTAGAATAATTCACCAAAAACGAATGTAAGGTTAAGGTTAAATCATTAACACCAATTTCGTCTTGTAGTTGTTTTGCTAAATTTTCAATTTTAGGAAACCATAACGTTAAATATTCTGTATGACTTTTTTTAAGAAAGTTTAAAATAACATCTAAAGACAATACTTTAAAAATATCACCATCAAAATTTTCAGGAGATAATATGCCTTCATAAAATTCAGGAAAAAAATCTTCTTTTAATTCAGAAGGATTATCAAACCTTAGCTTAACAATATTTTTATAGTCTTGAGTTAATTCCATATTACAAAGTTAATAATTTGAAAGTAAATTATATATCTAAAAATGAAAATAATTAACAATCAAAATCTATAACAATTTAGAAGTATTTCTTTTTGTTTTACGCTTCAAGTTATATCTAACTCCAGCATAAAAACGTCTAGTTTGAAGTGGACCATAAGCATAAGATGTATCAAAAGTAGCGTCATAAGGATTCTCTGGACTCACTAATGGAGACGATTGCGTGTAATTAAAAATATTTTTAACACCTGCATACACTTCCCATCCTTTCTTAAATTCTTTTGTCAACTGCACGTTTTGAACCGTGAACCAAGGAGACACCTCTGGTCTTTCATTCGGAGCATCATAAACAGGTAATTTTTGAGGCCCAACAATTTTACCAGTATAATTTAACTTAGTCTTCCATTTTTTAAACTCATAAGACAAATTAAAGACACCCGAAAAGAATGGTGCAAACAATTGTGTTTCCTTCACCAAATCTCCAATTTCATTTTTTGACTCTTCAAATACATCTTGTATTGTTATTCCTAATCGCATTCTGAAAGGTACTTTGAATTTATGATTTACTGAAAAAGACAATCCTCTTGTCACTCCATTACCATCTAAATTATCATAAATAATTAAATTTGGATCCGTATTATAATCAGGAATAATCTTGTTTAGAAAGTAAGTGTAAAACATATCAAAATCAAAATTCCCATACCCTAATTTAGTATATGTATGATTAAAGTTAAGTGTCACATTATGTGAACGCTCTGGTTGTAGTTCGTTCTTAATTAACACTTGTCTTGCTCCAGTTAAAAAAGCATGATCTTCAGTGAACAAATGAACCTGACGAAATCCGTTGCCATAATTAAACCTAAAAGAAGTATATGATCCAAAATCTTTTTTAAGACTTAAACGTGGAGATACAATTAGTCCATGTTTACTATGGTAATCAAATCTAACACCGGTTAACAAAATTAAACTTTCAGTCCAATTAAATTCATCTTGAGCAAAAACACCTGGTACAAACGTTTGTTCTGAAATATTAGATGACGAATTATCTTTATAGAATTGCAAATTATTGGTGTAACCTGCCAAAAATTGGTTTCTTTTTCCAAATTGTTTATTCCAAATTAAGTTGGTAAAAAATACTTGTTGGCTTGCTTTATAATTTACATCACCATAGTGCGAGTTTTGATCATGTGAATTTGCTGAAAAGCTCAACTTAAAGTTTCTACTTTTAAATGGTAATATATAATCACCTATTAGCTCCACTCTATCAGTAGATATATGTTCACCATACACACTATCCGACCCTAAATAAGCATCATTCCATTGTAAAGTTCCTCCAAAACGATCTTCCACATAATAACGAGCTGCTAAATTTAAAACGTTCTCGTTTTTCTTATTTAGAAACTGCCACTTATTAAAAACTGACAACCTATTATTTAAAGGAATATCAGTAAAGTTATCATCATTATAATCTAGTTTTTTCTGATTGTATAAATAATCAGCACTAATAGTCGTAAATACTTTCTTTCCTAATTTTGGAGACCAAGCTAAAGACACTTTATTTTCTAAATGTGTATTTGAATTTGCTTCAAATTCAATTAAGCTAGATGTTTCAGGAGATTTTGTGATAATATTAATAATACCACCTACAGCTTCCGTTCCATAAAGCGTAGATGATGGTCCTTTTATAATTTCAACTCGCTCTATCAAAGAGGTTGGAATCCCGTTAAACCCATAAGTAGATGACAACCCACTTACGATTGGCATTCCATCAATCAACACTAAAGTATAAGGTCCTTCCATCCCATTTATATGAATATCATTTGTACCACACACCCCACAATTCACTTGCTCTTGGACACCATTAACGGTCTCTAAAGCTTCAATCACACTATTTACAGGATTTGATTTGAAAAACTCACTCGTTATTAACTCTATTTTAACTGGTGATTTAGATATTGACACTTCACGCATGGCACCGGTAACCACAACTTGGTCTAATTGAAGATCAATCTTATTTAACTTAATTGTTTTCATCATAGACGTGTCGTTAAGCGTTATTGACAACTGAAACTTACTATGAGATGAGGAAGTCACTTGTAATTGATAAACTCCGTTTGGTATATTAGAAATTTTAAATTCACCTTTTAAATTAGTGGAAGTATGAAGATCAGTGTTTTTCAACCAAACCTTAGCAAAAGGAATCACTTCATTACCGTCATTAACTACACCAGACAGACTAGATGTTTGAGACCATAATACAGGGCTTAGACTTAGTAATAAAATAGAAATAACAAATTTCATATTGATAGTTTTCATATTGATAGTAATTATAAATAATGATGCAAATATACAATTCAATCATTAAACACAACAATAAAATTAAGCTTTATTAAAATTATTTTTAGGCTAACCTAAAAAACAAGTAAACCCAACACATTGAATTAATCAATTATTAATAAAAACCAATCAAATTTTAAGAATTAAGCGCTCAATAACACTCCCCCTTGTCAACAATCTAAATATTCCTTAATATTGTAGTGTTAAAATAAAAATATATAAAACATTACGCTTACCCTGTGAAATTTAAAAAAAACAGTTTATTAACTTATACTGTTTTTTTTTACTCAAAAAAAACAAGTCTACTTTCATAGTATAGTTCCAGAATATTATATATTTACACCATTGAACTTCAATAACACGATATCCACAATATTAGTACTCTTTCTAGGTATTCAAATAGGGTACACCCAAAACTTTACACCAATATTCCACAATATATCTGATAAGCTTCCTAGCTCAGAGGTTCATAACATATATCAAGACTCCATTGGCTATATGTGGTTTGCCACTGATAGAGGCATCACTAGATATGATGGACAAAAATTTTTCACCCCTAACACGGAACAGTATTTCACTTCCAGTGTGTTCAATTTTTTTGAAGAGAACAAACATAAAGTCTGGATAAACACAGGTGAAAATGAACTATTTTGGTTCAACCCAGCAGATAATACATTTAAAATGCACCCATACATTCATAATGATGTTCTGGTTGAAACTATTAAATATAAACATAACAAAACATTCATACGACACATATACTTTTCAAAAAACGACTGTAAAGTAACCTTCTTAAAAAAAAGTGGATATGTTGAGATAAAAAATGGAAAAGGTACAAGAATCAACTCCCATTATTCAAAACAATCCTACAAACAGTCTAATTTGCATATTAAAATACAAAACAATTTTATCTATTCTAAATTTCAGAATGATACTAACGCTATCGGAGGCATATATCTATCTATTGAAGGTAAAGACGTACTCATTGATCCAACATTCAACTATAATACGCATGTCATGTATGGTATTTCATCTGCAGTTAAGCAAGATAACACTACCTACCTATCAATAGGCCAATACCTTATCAAGGTGGAAGACTCAAAGATTTCATTCAAGAAATTACCCAGTGAAATATTGAGAATTCATCTCCAAAAAAAACTGCTATTAATTGGCACATTTGAAGGAGTTTATCACTTAAACAGTAAACTTGAAACCATTAATTTTTTCTTAGGAAACAGCACTATCACAGACATTAAAAAAGATATTGACAATGGATATTGGTTTTCTACTACTGACAATGGACTCTATCACACAATAGACCTCAGTTTTTTAGAATTAAAAAATTCAAAAAACATGAAGCCCAGCTATTTATTTACAAAAAATAATTATTTATATGCACTTCAAAAAAACAATGAACTTCACACCTACACAAAGCAAGGTCGTCAAGTAGATGTTTTTTCACGCGTACATCAACACCAAGGTATACTTTCAACTCCTAAAAGAAAGCTCAATCACCATTTAGGCCCCCCATTTGGATTTAACTCAATAACAAACTTCTTTTCATACAACACAGACGACAAAATTAACTTCTCAAATCATAATGAAAACGTAACTATTTTAAACAAAAAAAGAAACGTGTTTATTCCAAAAATAGACAACTCTAAACAAGTGATTGATAGAAAAATACTAAACGATTCCATTTTAATAGTTCGAACAAAAAACAAAATGTACTCATATCACATTAAAAAAGAAATCTATACTGAATTAAGCATTCCTAATGAAGAGATAATTATGTTTGAAATCATCCATAATACTATTCTAATCCAGCACAAAAATGGAACTTATTCCTATAAAAATGGCAAATTAAAATTGCTTAAAATTAACTCCAAATTTAACAAATTACACATCCAAAATGACACTACGTTTTGGACATATGGCTACAACGGTTTACATAAAATAATTTACAAAGATTCAATAATAAAATCCGAATGGATTACAAAACATAACGGTTTAACTACCAACGAAATAATATCTTTAGCAACGGATGAAAATCACATTTGGGTTGGCTCAAAAAAGGGCATTATAAAACTTAACATAAACTATAAACCGATAAGAAAAACCTTAAAAAAGAAAAACTTCATTATTGATTCAATTTATGTAAACAGAAAACGAGATAATAATAGTCAAAAAATTAAAACAGGAGAGAAGTCCACTGTTACCATTTACTTCAAATATATCCAATTTATAGATCCACAACCAATTCAATTTGAATATCAGATTAATAATTCTACATGGTTAAACTGCAACACAAATCATGTTACTTTGCAAAATTTAAACTCAGGTTTACAAACCATAAAAATTAGAAAACACAATGACCCGATTCAAACCATACTATTCGAAAAAACAATTGAAATAACTCCACTGTATTATAAAAGAATATGGTTTCTTACTCTAATCGTTTTAGCAAGTATTACATTTATCTATTATTTGATATGGAAAATTAATGAATATAAAAACAAAAAGAAAGAGAGTAGAATTCAAATGCTTCAATTGGAATTAAAATTATTAACATCACAAATGAATCCACACTTTACATTCAACACTATCAACTCAATTCAATATTACATTTTGAAAAATGAGAAAAAAGAAGCCATACAGTATCTTTCTGACTTTGCATTATTAATGAGAAAAACTCTTGATTTCTCAATGAATGACCAAGTGAGTATTAGAGAAGAATTAGATTATATTGAACTATATATCGCTTTGGAAAACAAACGATTTGATAAAAGTTTTATTTTCGAAAAACACATTCAAGATTCGATAAATCCAAATTCCGATAAAATTCCGTCCCTACTAATACAACCCCTTATTGAAAACATCATTTTACATGCTAACTATTCTAAGACTCAAGAAAAAAAGATTGTTTTATCAATAACCAAAAACGAAACTTATTATCTTATTAAGATAATTGATTTTGGAGTAGGTATTTCTAAAAACAACAATCTAGAAAAACATAAATCTTACGGGATTGAAATCTTAAAAAGTAGATTAAAAATATACAACGATAAAAAATATTCCCCTTCTGATATTCAATTTAACTTCTCTGATGAAGTTAATAAAATTGGCACCTCAGTAATAATAAAACTATACATAAATGAAAGCAATTATAATTGATGACGAAATAAAAGCTATCGAACTTTTAGATTACTATTTAACTGATTTTTTTGAAGACTTTGAAATATCAGGTCGATATACCAACATTAAAGACGCCCTATACCACATCAACAATAATAAAACAGATGTGATATTCTTAGATATTAATATGCCGGAAGGAACCGGAATTGACCTACTAAATTTAATTCAAGACAAAGATCTTTGTACGATCTTTACAACAGCACATTCAGAATATGCAATTGATGCAATAAAACTTTCAGCCTTTGATTATTTGTTAAAACCAATTAACATAATAGAATTAAAAAGAGTACATCAAAAACTAATGAACCATCTTGATACAACACTCAAAATAAGTCCAAATAAAAAAATGACTATAAAAATATCAGGTTCTCATTACATTTTCAATACAAATGAAATTACGCATGCCTCTTCAGAGGGCAATTATACAACCATTTTTTCTACAATCAATACACCTTTACTGATATCAAAAAACTTAAAAAAAGTTGAAGAAGATTATTTTCAAGACGCTCCATTTTTCAGATGTCATCAATCTCACATCATCAATATAAACCATATTAAAGAATACAACAATCATGAATTAACTTTAATTTGTAATACTAAAATCCCTATCTCTAATAAAAAATATGCTGAATTTGTTGAAATGCAAAAAATTGAATTTTAATAAAACATGACCAAATTTTAAGAATAGCTTTACAAATAGTTAACTTATTTTGTACCTCTTTGAATTATCACTTATTTTGATTAAAATAAGTGATATGAAAATAATAAATATACTGATTTTTTGTTTAACCTTATTCATACAAAAATCAATTATAGCTCAAAATAATTCAATAAATTTTGATGGAAACAACGATTTTATAAATCTACCTATCGGTCAAAACCTAACAGCAACTCAAACTTCAATATTTACAATTGAATTCTGGACCACCTATGAACAGACCGACAATGCTAATTATGCCCATTTATTTGCAATAAATTCAAGTACAGGATTAAATAGAATTGGAATTCGAACAACAAACTCTACTAACAACTCTGATGGAGTTGTAATATTAGGTGTTAACTCTAACGGATCTCAATACTTAAATGGAAGTATAACTGTTGGTGATGGAAACTGCCATTTCATCAGTATTGTTTCCAACGGATCCAGAATCTCGTTGTATGTAGATGGAGTTTTTGACAATAGTATGGATATAAACGTTTCTGTTCAAAGTTCCGATCTATATAGCTTAGGTCAAGAATACGATAACGGTTTAATAACATCCCAATTCTTTAATGGAAACATTGATGAAATGAGAATATGGAATACTGAAAGAACTCAAACAGAGATTCAAGTTAATATGACTTCAACCTTACAGGGAAGCGAATTGGGCTTAGTTGCATATTACACGTTCAATCAAGGACTAGCGAATGAAAATAATACGTCAGAAATAAGTCTTACAAATTCTTCTCAATTTAGTGGTTTAAATGGAACATTCAATAACTTCAATTTAAATGGTACTACTTCAAACTTTATTTTAAACGAATGTGAAGAGTCAACAAACTCGCTACAGGACATGACACAAACAATTCAAACTGAAAATTTAATTACTTATCCAAATCCTTCATCAAAGGAAGTATTATTTAATTTAAATATTTCGAACACAGAAAATGTTAAACTATTTGATATAAATGGAAAACTAATTAGCATGATTTCGGTTCGTAAACAGAATAATATTGTCATAATTAATATTCAACACCTTGATAACGGTATGTACTTTATCCATGCTATTGACAACAATGGCATATTAAGAAGAACAAAATTTACCAAAATTGAATAATATTACGCTTCTCCTATGAATTAAAAAAACAGCTCATTCATTTAAGCTGTTTTTTTTGTTTGTATATATATTGTTAAAAACAAACCAATTTTGTTAATCCATATTCAGAATTTTATTTTTAAATTTGCAGTCAATTTTAACAGTGTCAAAACTTAAATTTTATGCCAAGAGATAATAGTATTAAATCAGTATTAATTATTGGAAGTGGACCAATTGTAATTGGTCAA
>Ga0209395_1002971_pt1 | contig 21483 bp, 16 predicted proteins | sample GOMGulsemesocosm_3_FD_184635 | JGI IMG/M metagenome (GOLD analysis project Ga0209395, IMG submission 184635) | Methane-oxidizing microbial communities from mesocosms in the Gulf of Mexico - GOM9D Gulf of Mexico (SPAdes) (version 2) | ecosystem: Environmental > Aquatic > Marine > Cold seeps... | reverse complement strand
AAAGTTGACGGTAAAGAAGAGAAAGTAATCGTTAAAGCAATGCAACGTCACAGCCACAAGCCACAAGTTAACCACGCAGATTTCCTACGTGTTGACGAGACTCACGCAATCCACACTCAAGTGCCAGTACACTTCCTAAACGAAGATACTAACGCAGCACTTAAAGCTGGCGGTGTTATCTCTCACAACATGAGCACTGTTGAAGTTGCATGTTTACCTGCTAACCTTCCTGAGTTCATCGAAGTTGATGTTGCTGCTCTAGAAGTTGATCACACTATCCACCTTTCTGACCTAGTTCTTCCTGAAGGCGTTACTTCAGTTGAACTTGCTAAAGGCGAAGATCACGATCAAGCAGTAGTTACTATCCACACGCCTAAAGGCGCAAGTGTAAGTGACGAAGAAGCTTCTGAAGAAGAAGCTGCTGAATAGGTCTGAGACAAGTTCTTGGAAGCTATTAAGCTAATCGTGGGCCTGGCAAATCCAGGCCCCGAATATGCCAAAACAAGGCACAATGCGGGTGCTTGGTATATTGAACAACTCGTTAACTGGCACAACACCTCTTTAAAACCAGAAAGTAAATTCTTTGGTCATACTGCTCGACTTACTATCGAAGGCAGTGACGTTAGAGTGCTTATCCCCTCAACCTTTATGAATCGTAGCGGTCAGGCCGTTGCAGCAATGGCTAAGTTTTATCAGATATCAGCAGAAAGTATTCTGGTGGTTCATGATGAACTCGACTTAGATCCAGGCATTGCCAAATTCAAACAAGGTGGCGGTCATGGTGGTCATAATGGCCTTAGAGATATTATTAGTTGTCTGGGCAACAATAAAGACTTTCATCGTCTGCGCGTTGGCATTGGCCACCCAGGACACAAAGATAAAGTCACAGGTTATGTGTTAGGAAAAGCACCATCGGATCAACAAAATACGATGGACGGTGCAATAGACGAAGCTGTTCGTTCAACTAGTTTGATCTTTAGTAAAGATTTGAACGCTGCAAAAAATCGACTACATACCTATAAAGGTTAATCACCTTAGGTAGTCACACTCAACAAATTTTAAGGAATCACCATGGGTTTCAAATGTGGTATCGTCGGCTTACCAAATGTCGGTAAATCAACACTATTTAATGCTTTGACCAAAGCAGGTATCGAAGCGGCTAACTTTCCGTTTTGTACTATCGAGCCTAATACTGGTGTGGTTCCTATGCCTGATCCTCGTTTGGATCAGCTAGCTGCTATCGTTAATCCAGAGCGTATTTTGCCAACGACAATGGAATTTGTCGACATTGCTGGTTTAGTTGCAGGTGCATCTAAAGGCGAAGGGCTAGGCAATAAGTTTTTGGCTAACATCCGCGAAACTGATGCAATCGGTCATGTTGTTCGTTGTTTTGAAAACGACAACATCATCCACGTTAGCGGTACTGTCGATCCATTAGCTGATATTGAAGTGATCAACACTGAATTAGCCTTGTCTGACATGGACACTGCTGAGAAAGTAATTTACCGCCAAGCTAAAAAAGCTAAAGGTGGTGACAAAGACGCTAAGTTCGAAATCAGCGTGTTAGAAAAAATTACAGCACACCTTGATGACGGCAACATGATCCGCTCGTTGGAGTTAACCAAAGAAGAGAAAGCAGCGGTGAGCTACTTAAACTTCTTAACGTCAAAACCAACCATGTACATTGCTAATGTAAATGATGATGGCTTTGAAGATAACCCAATGCTTGATAAGGTAACCGAACTGGCTGCCTCTGAAGGCGCAGTAGTTGTTGCAGTATGTGCAGAGCTTGAATCTGAAATCGCAGAATTAGACGCTGAAGAAGCGGCAGAGTTCATGGAAGACATGGGCATTGAAGAGCCGGGTCTAAACCGTGTTATTCGTGCTGGTTACGACTTGCTTGAATTACAAACTTACTTTACCGCTGGTGTTAAAGAAGTGCGCGCTTGGACTATTCCTGTCGGCGCAACAGCTCCACAAGCTGCTGGTAAAATCCACACTGATTTTGAACGTGGTTTTATCCGAGCTGCGGTAGTTGGCTTTGATTCATTCATCGAATTTAACGGTGAAGCTGGCGCGAAAGACGCAGGCATGCTTAAAGTAGAAGGCAAAGACTATATCGTTAAAGACGGTGATGTAATTCACTTCCGCTTTAACGTGTAAGTCACCGCTAACAAGCATTAAAAAAGCCGAGAAAATTCTCGGCTTTTTTGTGTCCTGAGCAAAGCCACATTCTTGAGCAGTCCGCTTGATCACTAGCGAATATTTAAATGAAAAATTTTAAAGCGGCCACAGGGCTTAAAAATAGACACTTACAAACTTTGTACCCGACCTTGTTCCGCCAGTGTCCAACCATCGATTTTACGGTGCAACAGTTTGAACTTGCCGATGGCGATTTCGTCGACTGTCACTGGTATAAGAAACCTGCAATGGATAGTAAACAACCGATCGTTATCTTATTTCACGGCCTGGCGGGATCTTTTAAATCGGCTTATATTAAAGGCATGATGCAACACTTACACAGCAAGGGATATAGCAGCGTTTTGATGCATTTTAGAGGCTGCTCCGAGCGTCTCAATCGAACTGCTAGAGCTTATCACAGTGGCGACACCGCTGATGCTAAAGCTTGGATAACTCACCTTAAAGAGAGTTTCCCGGCAAGCCCGCTGTTTGCTATTGGCTATTCACTAGGCGGTAATGTGCTACTGAAGTTGTTGGCTGAATATAGTCATTCATCACCCTTAAGCGCTGCGGTTTCTGTCTCTGCTCCCGTTCAGCTGGCCAGTTGCTCTGCCACAATGCAGCATGGTTTTGCCAAAGTTTATCAACAGTATCTGTTACGACCGCTGAAAAGATCTCTATTGAAAAAATATTTATGCCACGACTACATGACGCTAATTGGTTTGAGCGTGCAAAGTGTTAAAAAGATTAACAGCATTGAGCAATTTGATAATTTGTACACAGCCAAAATCCACGGTTTCACTGATGCGAAAGAGTATTACAAGGTTTCTAGTGCCGGCCAGTACCTGCCTGAAATCCAGTGCCAAACCTTGATTGTTCAAGCGCTTGATGACCCATTTATGGGTGCAAACATCCAGGAGGAATTCAGGGGCTTGCCAGCTAACATAAGCATCGATACCCCGAGAAACGGTGGCCATTTAGGCTTTGTAAGTGGTTCTTTATTCAGACCTAAATATTGGTTAGAACAGCGCATTAGCGACTATTTTTTAGCTCAAAAAAGCTGAGCGACAACGACGAAGTGAGTAAAACTAATAAATAATTAGTTAGTTGGCTTAGTAGAACCTTTAGGTTTTAGCCTAAGCTAATTCACTAAACCAAAATCAAATGTTTGTAGACAAAAAAACAGCTCATGCTCACGACAATAGTCAGCAAGATATTTCGTTTCCATAATGCAATGCCTAACGCAATAACTGCTCCGATTAAATAAGGGTTTTGTGGCGTAAGCGCCAGCTCGCCTTGTGGCATCAATACCGCAGGCACCCAGATTGCTGTTAAGACACAAGGCGCACTGAATTTTAGCGCCTGCTCGAGCTTCGCTGGCAATGTTATGGCGTTGGCTTTGGCGTACAAAGCATAACGAATACCAAAAGTAACAAGTGCCATCAATAAGATAAGTAACCAAATTTCCATTATTTTTTACCTTGCATACGTTGTTCTAAATAATACCCAATCGCCATTCCTGTCAATGACGACAATACTAAGCCTATTTTGTGTGGCCAATGAAAAGTCAGCACCGCTAATAAACCACTAGTTAAAACAGCAACGATCATTGGGCGGTTAACCAAGTGAGGTACCACCATGCCAATAAAAGTCGCTGACATGGCAAAATCTAGCCCCCAGGTGTCGATACCAGGGATTGCTTGACCAAAAAAGATGCCGACTAACGTCGCGATATTCCAGCTAATGTAAAAAGCCAAACCAACGCCAAGGTAGTGCCAATGATTATTCTTGTCTTTAAGGTTATTGATGTGGTGTGGATAGGTCGCGGCATACACTTCATCTATTAATAAAAAGCCTAACGGCAAACGCCAACGCTGCGGCAAATGCTTTACGTAAGGCAACATGCTGGCGGCATAAATTAAATGGCGCAAATTAACGATTAAGGTCGCGGCGACGATAAAACCTAGTGATGTGCCAGCTGCTAACATACCTATTGCGACAAATTGTGCAGAGCCAGCAAACACAATGCTCGACAAACCCACGGTTTGCCAAATATCGAGCCCGGCATTGAGCGACAAGGTGCCAAAAATTATCCCAAACGGAATACCGCCAATAATCAGTGGTGCGGCGTCCCAAACTCCCTTAAGGAATAGTTGCGACGGCGATTTTGAGTTAGCTTGGTTATTATTCAAAAAATTCTCAATTTATAATATTTGGATCTAAGTATGTAATTACTGCTGTAATAAGGTATCAATTAGGCGACTTACCGCTGGCTGTGCACTTAATGTATCGAGTTGATTGTCGATAAGTTTGTCCCAATCCTGGCAGCGGCCTTGCCAGCCTAATGCGGCTAAAAATTGCTGGCGATATTGAGTGTTCATTAATACATTATGTAAATAAGTGCCACTAATATTGCGCTGGCGCCAACCAAGTGAGCCAGTGTGCTTAACTAAGTCATTGGCTAACGGGCTGCTGATGCCGCAATGAATTTCATAACCTGTGACCTCAAAACCAAATTCGGTGCTGACAGTGCTCTGTTGTTTTACTTTTTGTTGTTTAAGCTCAGTGGTTATAGAGATCAAGTTTAGGCCCTGGTGATCGCCATCTTCGATCTGATGAGGATCGAGGATCTCTTTGCCTAAGATCTGCAAGCCACCACAAACACCTAATATCGGTTTACCGCTGCTGGCAAAATCAATAATCAACCGATCAAGCCCTGTCATTTTTAGGTGGGCAAGGCTAGCACCACTATTTTTACTGCCTGGCAGGATGAGCGCATCAAGTTGGCTTAAATCAGTGGCGTTCAAAATCGGAATAACATGAACCCCAGGCTCAGCAAAGAGTGCGTCGAATTCATCGAGGTTACTGGCCCACGGATAACCAATTAAGCCAATGTTAATCGCCGTACCAGTGAAACTGCTTTGGTGATGAAATTGATCTTCTTCGGGCAATTGGTGGCTCAATTCGGGGATAACGGCAACCACTGCTATACCGGTTTTTTGCTCAATCCATTCATTAGCTGGTGCAAGCAAGCTTTCGTCGCCACGAAAGCGATTAAGCACAAAACCTTTGATTAGACTTTGCTCTTGCGAACTTAAACACATATAAGTGCCCAGCAGATGAGCATAAGCGCCACCACGGTTGATATCAGCAACAATATAGACGTCGGCGTTGGTTTCGAGCGCTACGGCCATATTAACAATGTCGCTGTTACGCAGGTTCACTTCGGCTGGGCTACCAGCACCTTCAATGATCATGGTGTGGTGATGGCCAAGTTGTGACAGTGCTGCTTTAACGTGAGGCCATAGATGCTGACGGCGCTCACGCCAAGGTAAAACACCAATGTCAGAGTCGACTTCACCGTTAACAATCACTTGGGAAAACGTATCGTTAGAAGGTTTAAGCAAAATAGGGTTCATCGAGACATTAGGCTTAAGTTTTGCTGCGATTGCTTGCAGCCATTGAGCTCGGCCCATTTCTTTGCCATCAGCGGTAACAGCAGCATTGTTACTCATGTTTTGGGCTTTGAACGGGACAACATCGATGGCTCGATTAACTAAGCCACGGCACACTAATGCCACTAAAAAACTCTTACCTGCATCACTAGTGCAGCCCTGAAACATGATAGAACGCATGAAACCTCATTTTAATGCTGATTAACCAGCTCGGTAGCCAGTTGTTTAAGCTTGAAATTATACCAATTGTATTAAAGATGTGAGCTTGTTGTGCGAAGGATAAATTAACGAGAACAAGGCGCTCGAATGAGCAATAGCTGGCTATTGGGATTGAGAGCAACGTAGTCATCGCTGATTTAAACGAACACAAGTGGTCAATAATTAAATGTAATTGGTATTATATGCTATTGGCGCGGGATGCCATAGGGCAATAACAGCAGACTTGGGTGGAATTAACAGATAACTGCTAGACTCAATTAACGAGTATACCCGTGCCACTTGAAAATGCACAAATCACGCATTTCCAGGTAGCACGGGTATAGCTAATCTTTGGGGGCAAATTTTATGCTGTGTAGCTTTAGTGAACTTCATTTGGACGTTGCAAGAAATTCTACTGATGATTTCAATTTGTTTCACGATAAAAACAAATGGCAGCAAGTTGAAAATAATCCTTTTTCAGGCCCTATATTGTTGGGTTTTCAGTTGGAAATGTTACTTGAAGGCGCTATGAGAGCACATCGGCTTGAACAAAATGAAGCCGTGTTAATCGCAGAACAAAATTTGTTATTTAGCAATTACCAATTTTCATTTGCCAATGCAGTACGCCCTGATCAGCAATTAGAGGTAGCGGTAAAAAAGTCATTGTTTAAACCCGATCCTACTAATCCAGTGCTGGGCAATAGGATTAGCGTTAAAGCCGATGGCAAGCTGTGTTTGATTGGTTATAAAAAAGAATCACGGCAGCCGTTGTTTTTAGCGACACCTGATTTGCCTGATTTTAGTCTGTTGAACGATGTTGAAGATCGTAGCTTTTTACCAGACAGTGGCTATTTTGTTAAACGAAAATTCATGACTACCAGTAATGCTAAAAACTTTCTTTGCAGCTCGTTACAGCCGCAAGCTGATTATTTTGATGAAGTGGAAGGTAAAATAGAGTTCCCAGAGATTTTTCCCTGTGCTTTGCTATCGAGTGCGTTGTTAGAGAAGGCTGTTAAGGAGCAGTTAGATTTTAAACAAGATCCACTGATTTATACTTCACATAAATTGAGTGTTAATCGTGAGTTTATCAAAAATTTAAAAAGCAATGATTGCCTACAAATTTTAGTACGTCAGACGGCGGCTAGTTTGGCACAAGCAAGCAATGAGCAAGAATTTGAATGTTATGGGGTGGTTAATCAACAGCATTTGTTGTTTCGTGGTCTTATTACTTTAATTCCTATTTAAAACTATTCATTTGTAACGCAAGCTCTGGCATAGTAATTAATTGCACATAAAATAATCTAGGCGCATGGAAGCTAGGTTTCTTCATCAGGGTAGAGAGCGTGATTATGGCCAATTATAGTTCAGCGTTAATCCAGATGGTGATTATCATCAGTGGTGGTGTTTTTACTGCTTTTGGCAGTTGGTCTTTTTATCAATTTGAACAAAAATCTATTGTTGCTTCATTTCAGGAAGAAGTTAATGAACGCGTTGTTTCATTACACCGTGAGTTGGCGTTGAATCTGGAGCCATTATATTCGTTAAGTATTTTGTTTAATAGCGATGAGCAACCGAGCATGACGCAGTTTAATCGTGAAGCGAAACGCATGTTAAATCGTCATGAAAACATTCAGGCTTTGGAATGGATCCCTAAAGTGCCTTTAGCTCAGCGTATAACTTACGAACGACGGCAACAAACTCAGTTACCGGGCTTTGAAATTACCGAAAGGCAAAAGCAAGGAGTAATGACACGAGCCCAAGAGCGAGCTGTTTATTACCCGGTTTATTTTATTGAGCCAATGGCAGGAAATGAAGCCGCGATTGGTTTTGACCTAGGTTCAAGCCCTGCACGCTTAAATACTATCCAAAAATCTATATCGAGTGCGCAGCCGCAACTTTCTGCCAGTATCACCTTGGTACAAGAACAGAAGCAGCAGCAGGGGTTCTTGGCTTTTCTTCCCATATATCATGGTTTAACGACCACCGACGAACAGCGCCAGAAGAATGTTGTAGGTTTTGTGCTTGGCGTATATCGAATCGGTGATATTTTTGTTAACTCAGCACTTGATAATCAATATTTAGATATCGAAATGGAGCTGGTTGACGAAAGTAATCCTGCTGCGCTGCAAACTCTTTATAGTCACCAGTCAAAAGCTGGTAGCGTGGCATATCAAGGCATTGTTTATAAAAAACTATTACCAGAAATTTGGGGACGCCAGTGGAGCATTACTGCCGTCCCAACCAATGATTATATGGCAATAAGACGTGGTGTTTTGCCCCTTGTCGTGGCTATTGCTGGATTTCTGTTAACGTGTTTTGTGACAGGTTATGTCGGGGTCATTTCTCATCGAACTAAGACGATTCAAAAAATTGTGTTGGAAAAAACTTTCGCGCTTAATGAAGCCAATAGAGCGTTAGAGAAATTATCACGTATTGATAGTTTAACCGCAGTGGCCAATAGGCGCTCTTTAGATGAGCATATTAATAAGGAATGGCAACGGGCGATCAGGCAGGGCTGGTTGGTTTCATTTATTATTATCGATGTTGATTTTTTTAAGCAATACAACGACAACTATGGCCATGTTGCGGGGGATGAATGTTTGAAAAAAATTGCGAGCCAATTACAGGCCTGCGTTAAGCGTTCGGCTGATTTGCTAGCGCGTTATGGCGGCGAAGAGTTTGCGATTGTACTTATTGATACTCAAGATGCCGAGGTTGTAGCTCAGCGATGTCGCCAAGCTGTGGCTGCGCTGGAGTTGTGCCATGAGTATTCTTCAGTAGCGGACAAGATCACGATAAGTGTTGGCTTGTGTACTGCATTGCCACAGCCAGGTAGTGATCCAAGTTTAATTGTTGAGCTGGCCGACAAGGCGCTTTATCTCGCGAAAAATAGTGGACGTAACCGAGTTGAAACTTGTGACTATATTAGCGAGTTAGCGCAAGCGACAATTGATAACGATTCGTATGTTATCTGAGTTCTTTTTTCCAACTTGGTCGCCTCGCGTTAATGACAAGCGTTGAGTTTCTTTGCAACTAATTACCTTTTATCTGGTGTATTTCTGTTAAGCGCTGTTTTGGTTTTTTTCATGTTCACCGCTCTCAACTAATATTTGTTGCAGTTCGCTAAGACTCGACTGTGATACGTGAGATAAATGGTCAAAATTGCTTTGATCTAGTGTGCCTAAGTCGCTTAACTCTAGTTGTAATGCATGATCTGCGAGTTGTTCTAGTCCGATGTTATCAGCTATTGATGCCAGTTGATGCAATTGTGTTTTTAATTGAACTGGCTGGTTTGCTTGATAGGCGTTTTTAGCATCAAGTGTTAATGAGGTTAGGCGTTGTGGTAGCTGGTCGATTAATTGATTAAATTGCGCTGGCGTTGATTTTTTTTGTTGGCGTTGTAATGATTTTTGGTTCACTAATTGTGCCGTCAAAAGTTGATCAGTTTTGGGTTGTTTGTCATCCGTTAGCTCGGGGGGGCATCCAGCAATCTCGTCGCTAGTGTCTTCACTGTATGCTAATGTTGGTTCCGATTGTTCTTGTATAACGGCTTGTCCTAGCGGCCCTTCAGTTAAGGTCGGTTCTATTCTTATTACGTCATCTACAGGTTGTTGCTCTACAGGGGGTTTAACTTGATCTACAAGGAGTGAATTTTCAAGTTGCATAGGTTCTGATGATTGCAGATCTTCTAGTTGATCACATTCTTGATCTTCCACTGGTGTTACTGTTGGAGTGACTAAGGATTGCGCTTGTAGAGTTTGAGCTAATAATTGCTGATTCCTCTCATTACACAAGATAATAAAGCAAATGGTGAAACAGTAATGAGCGGCAAACAAAGTGCCAATTATCAAAAAATCTATGAAGTAGGCTGAAACAGGTAATAAAGAATTTTGTGGACTTAGCTGGCTATGCACGTGTAACGACAATAGGCCGATAACAAAAATACAGACACTGCCAAGTAAGGTTCGGCCTTTATTGTGCTTTGGTAGTCTTGGTGAAATAGATACCATTAGCATAATAAATAATGACGTAATAGCTAACATTTCCAAAATCAACAGACGAAGTTCACCATTGGGTTTGGTGAAGGTGAAATAGCCAATAAAGCCACTAAAGGGAATAAATAATAACAAGGCTATTAGGACATTGTTATTGTTGAATTGAAAAAACTTTCGGCAGCCAATTACCAATAATACGGCGCCCAAGATGCCAATAATGTTGGCACTAAATTGTGCTAAAACTACCTGTGAGCTGTCGGTATAATTAATTAAGTAGAACGCAATTGGAAAACACAATGTTGCGGCCATCCACTCTTGCACACCTGCGTGTTCTTTATTGATGCGCCAAACGCACAGAAAAAAAACGGCATTAATCGCAGCAATGATGGCGGAAACTGAAGCTAATGTTACAAGATCGAATTTCATAATATCTTCCATAAATTTAATATCAATTGCATTAATGAAGTGACCGATTTTGTAGCGAGGATAAACGAATTAGAGCAAGGCATTTATTTACGGTTGTAGTTATTCTACAAAGAAAATAAATAACGTAGCTATCATTTGTTTAGACCGTGAAAAATGATCAACTCTTTTATGTAATTGGTATAATTATCATCCTAATAATTAAAGTATAGATTGATTTATAGAAAATCTAATTAAATTAGCTTTTTATATCTACTCGTTGATGAGTGTTCTGCCATTTTTCTGGGAACTTCCCTTGCAAAACAAAGGCAAAGGCAATGAGCTCTGCGATCACAATATAGAGCTCGCGAGGTATTTCTTGGCCAAGTTCCAATGAGTTCAAAAATTGACTAAGTTCAGCGTCTTGATGGATCATCACATCATTTTCTTTGGCAATAGCAATTAGCTCTTCGGCTAAGGCTCCATAACCTTTTGCGACGACTTTAGGTGCAGATTTTTGATCATACTTTAAACCGATGACACGTTTTTGTGGAGTGGGTTCTGTCATATGATTAGCTCTACTAATTGATTGGGGCGCTGTAATAAAGATTTTGGTAACTGGGCATGTGTGCAGTTGATATTATTGGCGGTTAAACCTAATGTTTCTAGCCGTCGCCGTAAGAAATCAGTAAAAAATTCAGCTTTATTTACCATTTCATTGTTATTACTAGTTAATTCTATTTCAACGTTATTACCTTGTAATTTTGCACATGCTTGCAGTTTGTCAGTATTACCTACTGGCAATAACAAGGTTAACTTCCAAGATTTACTCTCAGGTTCGTCAGGATCACTTTGTTGTTCTATTTGGCCCTCAACTTGTGGGATAGATGATTCCGATGTTGGCAAAGTAAAATAAAATATTTGCTGATTAGTGCTGCTTTGTTCCTGACTTTGGTATTGATATAACTGAATGTGACCGCTTAATGAAACCAAGGTTTCTTCCAATGATTTAACACTAGTATGTTGACCGAGCATGGCCAGATTCTGTAATAAATTTTGTTTGCTAGATTGTTTGTTTTGATTAAGGATCTTTTTTAGTTGCGCAGTCAATACTGGTCCTGGTGGGGCGCTTGAACTAGCGGCCCTTGCCCCCAGTAATAGCTGTATTGCACCCGCTAAGGAGCCGATGCTAGTGAGGTTAATGCTCGCTGGAGATAATGGATCAAACCGTACAAATTGCTCGATTAAGTTAGGCAGCAGTGGCGCTGTAGTGAGTTGCTGCATATTTGGTAATGCATGCTGTAGCTGTTTGGTTAAGCTCTGTAGTTTTTCTATTGCCTGAAATGTTGGCTCTATTGTTTTGTTGGCAGGCGACTCTGCCGGGGACGCTGTTACTTGCATGTTCGGGGTTTTAATTGATGATAATAAGGCGTTGATCTTTTGCAATGAAAAGTGACTTTTTAACGGTTGGTTTTGTTCTGCTACCGCTGAGGTGCTTAGCTTATTGGCCATTTCATTGTTAATCTCGGTCGTAACTTTAGTGTGATGACTTTGAGCAATACTGGTTGCATTGTTTTTAAGTAAATCAGTTGCTTGTTTTGCTTCAGTATTTTGAGGAGATATTGTACTTGGTATTGCAGCTGATTTCACTCTGGAGCTAGCGGCAAGATTTGCTTGAGATAATACTTTTTTAAATTCTGGTTCTGGCTGTTGTTGCGTTGGTTTTAAATTGTGACTAGCAGGTTTTACCACCGGTGGGCTTGTTGGCGCTTGTTGTGAGTTAGGCAGTTTAAGCGGTGGTTGAACTGGTGGAGTCGTAAGATGAGCTGCAAGACCAGTTACAGGGCGATGCTTTAGTTCGCCAGCGGCGCTTTCGCTCATAGGCTGGTTAGGTAAGGTTGCAGTTACTTGCGCTCTAGTTTGATCGGCTGTTGCCGTTGTTGGGTTTAACTTCGGCTGTTTATTATCGATTGCTGCTAAGTCGACAGTGATCTGTTGCCGATTTGTAGTGGCTACGTGTTCGTTATTGCCCGCTATTTTCTTTTGCTCACTTGGTGGTAACGGTGTTAAGGGCGGCTGATTTTCTTGTTTTAGTTTACTATCTGTTCTTGAAGTCGATGGGGCTGCAGCCGCGCCTGAATCTGCTTTGCCTAAATCTGTTTGGCCCAAGTTGATCGAAGCCTTTGAAGGTGTCAAGTTGGTGGCTAATTCGTTTTGAGTAACGTTAGCAACAGGGGATGATATTTGCTGCGCCGTGTTTGGTGCTGCAATTGATACTGGAGCTGCTGTTTTGGGTGTAACAGCGGTAAAAGTACCAGCGGTGTTGCTTGGGCTATTAATTAGCTTAACTTGTGCAACCTCTTTGCTGACCTCGGTTAATTTTGTCATCACTTGTGCTAGCGGTTGATGCCGCAGCCATAACTGGATTCGAGGTGAAGACATATCTATTTTTGCTGATTTCATTTGTGAAGACAGCTCATTTACTGGCCCAGATGATTCTATATTTGATGACTTTGTAAGTGCAGTTGTGGCTGCTGTACTGACTAGTTTGTTTAATTCGAGTAACGGTGAACTTTTTGTTAGCTGGGCAACCGTACTTTGAATAACAACTGGCGCTTCTTTTGCTGGCAAGGGGGTAAACTGAACATGAGCCGTGTCAGCTTTCATCACAATTAAAGCCAAGGAATAGGTCTTATTTAATGTAATGAGCGAGGCACCCGGCAGCGCGGCGGTAATATTTTTTAAGTTTGGGGTGACAATTTTTACTGTTTCGTTGGGCAGACGTCTTGCTTGTCCTATATTAACAGGTTGATTTTTTTCAATATAACGAAGTTGTTCATTGGTTTGATTTGGCAAGCTGGTAGTTGTCGCAAGTTTTGCCGCCAGATCTCTACTAAGCGGCACTTCTGCAATTGGCGCCGAATTTGGAGCAACTTTACTAAGTGTTATTAACAGCTGTTGTTGGTCTATTTGCTTAATAGTAACTTGAACTTGTTGCCCCGTGGGTAACTGTTGCGCTTGTTTGTTGTCACTAATATCGATGATTAATACTGGGTGGCCAGGCACGCTTAATGATATTTGTTGTTTGTCGTTACTTAGCACATGAGCAACTAACGGTTGCGCAGTTGTCAACATTTGGGCATTCACCGAAGTCACGGTAGGGCTGATAACGGCGCTGCTGGGTGTGGTAGGAATTTCTGGCATCATAGATACTAGTTAGCAATTTAAATTAAGCATAACCATTTAGTAGTTAAATAGCCATCTGAGGGCTAAATGAGGATGGTTTGGTAAATTGATCTAATGTTATAATTTATAATAATGACGGTTTATCTCAAAATGGAAAATACCTTGAATAACTTAGCTAAAGCTTTTATCACCTTGGTGGTGATCTTGTCCATTGGCGGTTGCGCTAATAAAATCGAAGACCCAGCTGCGCCTATGTTGATAGATCAAGAGCAGTATGATCCTTTTGAAGGAGCTAACCGTTTGTCGTGGGACTTTAACTATGAAGTGTTAGATAAATATATATTCAGACCCACGGCACTGTTTTATCGCAACAATCTTCCTGACCCACTTAAAAATAGAATTTATAATGTCGCGTCTAATTTAGATGAGCCATCGGCACTGGTTAATAATATGCTGCAAGGTAATGTAGCCGATGCGGGCAACGCTTTTGGTCGTCTGTTGATAAATTCCACCGTGGGAATCTTTGGCTTATTTGATGTTGCATCAGAAATTGGTTTGCAAGCTAAGCACGATGAATTTGGCGAGGTATTAGCCGTTTATGGCGTTAACGCTGGGCCTTATTTGATGTTGCCTGCATTTGGGCCAACGACGGTACGTAACGAGGTTGGCGATGTCGTTGATAATCTTTACCTACCCGGCTCTTTGATTGGTTTTTTACCAGGGTTAGGCATCAGTTTGATCAAAGGGATCCATCAACGGGCCGAACTGATTGAGCAAGAAGGCCTGATTAATAACTCACTTGATCCTTATACTTTTGTTAAGTCTGCGTATTACCAATACCGAACTTATGATATTTACGATGGCAATGTACCTGAAGTTGAAGAGGAAGAAGAAGATTTCGGTGACGAGTTTGACGAAGATTAATCGCTCGCACGTGATATTACCGCCCAGGGTGTAAATTAGTTTAAATTAAAAGGTCAAATATTTCTTGGTTAGCTATGCTTATTGAAGTAGCTAAACTAATAGGGATATTACGTGAAAATTTTGACTGTGTTTGGGACGCGTCCCGAAGCCATAAAAATGGCGCCTTTGGCCTTATTATTAAATGAAAATGAGCAGATTGAACACCGATTATGTGTCACTGCTCAACACCGAGAAATGTTAGATCAGGTGTTAGCATTATTTGAGCTTACGCCAGATTATGATCTTGATATTATGAATGCTGGGCAATCCTTGTCCGACATTACTACCCGAATTTTAACGGGTTTGCAGCAAGTCATCCAAGACTTTAAGCCTGACGTTATATTAGTTCACGGCGATACCACCACCACCTTTGCGGCCAGTTTATCTGCTTTTTATCAGCAAGTACCGATTGCCCATGTCGAAGCGGGATTGCGAACAGGTAATTTATATTCGCCTTGGCCTGAAGAAGCTAATCGTAAACTGACCAGCGTTTTGTGTAATTATCATTTTTGCCCAACCAGTATGGCTCGCCAGAACTTACTTGATGAAAATGTTAGTCCAGAGAAGTTATTTATTACTGGCAATACCGTTATTGATGCGTTGTTACAAGTACGTGACAGGCTAGAAAAAACACCTGAGTTACAACAGCAATATAACCAACAATTCTCTTTTCTTAATCCTGAGAAAAAACTCATTTTAGTCACGGGTCATCGCCGCGAAAGTTTTGGTGATGGTTTTGAGCGAATATGCTTAGCCTTAACGGCGGTGGCAACGGCGCATCCCGAATGTGAAATTCTCTATCCTGTTCACTTAAACCCGAATGTGATGGAGCCGGTTAATCGCTTACTAAGTGACATCAACAATGTCTTTTTAATAGAGCCTCAAGACTACTTACCCTTTGTTTACTTAATGAATCGCAGTCACATAATTATCACTGACTCTGGCGGTATTCAGGAAGAGGCGCCATCGCTTGGTAAACCCGTTTTAGTCATGCGAGATACCACTGAACGACCTGAAGCTGTCCAAGCTGGCACGGTTAAATTGGTTGGTACCAATGTTGACGTGATTGTCGAGCAAATAAATAGGTTGCTTAACAATCAAGAGGCCTATCGAGAAATGAGTTTTTCTCATAATCCATACGGTGATGGGCAAGCGTGCCAATGTATTATTTCCACCTTATTAGAACAAGGAAAGTTATCATGAGTTTCGAAACAATTTCGGTTATTGGTCTGGGTTATATCGGCTTACCGACCGCGGCAATCTTTGCCTCGCGCAAGGTTAAGGTGTTGGGAGTTGATGTCAATAAAGCGGCGGTTGATATTATTAATCAAGGAAAAATTCATATTGTTGAACCGGAACTTGATGCCATTGTGTATAAAGCGGTGCAAGAAGGTTATTTACAGGCGTCAACCGACGTGCAACCTGCAGAGGCTTTTTTAATAGCAGTGCCTACGCCGTTTATTGCTGGCAAAGAGGGTAATCATCCCGATCTTTCTTTTATCGAGCTGTCTGCCCAAGCTATTGCACCTGTTTTAGAAGCCGGTAACTTAGTTATTTTAGAATCAACTTCACCAGTAGGCGCTACCGAGCAATTAGCCCAATGGTTAAAAGAGCTACGACCAGATTTAACCTTCCCGCAAGACGCTGGTGAAGTGGCCGATATAAATATCGCGCATTGCCCTGAGCGGGTTTTACCCGGTAAAGTGGTGCGTGAGCTGGTGCTCAATGATCGAGTTATTGGTGGCATGACAACTAAATGCTCTGAGCGTAGTGTTGAGCTGTATAAAATATTTGTTGATGGTGAGTGTATAATTACTAACGCACGGACAGCTGAAATGGCCAAATTGACCGAAAATGCCTCGCGTGACGTCAGCATTGCTTTCGCTAATGAATTGTCAATTATTTGCCATGAGTTAGACATTAATGTCTGGGAGTTAATTTCGTTAGCCAATCGTCATCCGCGAGTAAACATACTGCAACCAGGGCCTGGTGTTGGCGGTCATTGTATTGCGGTTGATCCTTGGTTTATTGTGTCTAAAACACCTAAGCAGGCTAAACTCATTGGTATGGCACGACAAATTAACGATGGAAAACCACTGTGGGTTATTGAGCAATTTAAACAAAAACTGGCCGAGTTTTTAATCGAAAATCCGAATAAAACAGCCCAAGAAGTTAGCGTTGCTTGTTTAGGGCTAGCTTTTAAACCGGATATTGACGATTTACGTGAAAGCCCCGCCTTAGACATTGCTACTGAAATTTGTGATCTGCATTTAGGTCGCTTATTGATTGTTGAGCCAAACATAAAACAGCTGCCTTCAGCCTTTGAATCGGCCGCACAATTGTGTGCACTAAATGATGCGGTGATTGAAGCTGATATCGTGCTGTTATTAGTTGACCACAAGCAATTTAGAAACTTTGATGCTAAAAGGATCAATATTCCGAAGTTAATCGATACTCGAGGAATTTGGGGCTGATCCAGATCAGCACACCTTTTCTGCAGGGTTGATACTGCTTTCTTTAAACGAAATAACACAATTGCGACCAGCTGATTTAGCTTGATATAAGGCTAAATCAGCTGATTTAACCAGAGAATGTGCTGCGTAACTTTCGCTTGGCACTGCCGCAGCAACCCCCGCACTAACAGTAACAACTTGCGCTGCAGTTGAATGTGCGTGTTCAATATTGTCTTTGGCAACTTGCAGTCTGATTATATCGGCAATTGCCACAGCCTCTGCAATAGTAGTGTTCGGTAATAATAAGATAAACTCCTCACCACCATAACGTGCAATCAAATCTGAAGCGCGTCGTACCGAATTTTTCATCGTTTGTGCCAGTTGCTGCAAAATATCATCACCTTGCTGGTGGCCGTAATTATCATTAAAAGCTTTAAAATTATCGACATCAAACAGGACTACGGCTAGGCTACTGTGCATCCGCTGCGCACGTTGCCATTCAAGTTTAAAATCTTGGTCAAAACGGCGGCGATTAGCAATACCGGTTAAGCTATCGGTGAGTGAGATTGTTAATAATTTTTGTTGCGCTTCTAATGCTTGATTTGTTCGCAACTGCAGTTGCTTAATGATGCTGCCAATACCCAGTAAAGTTACCGCTAAAATTGCCACTAACAGATATAGGGTATTTCGCACCATTTGACTCGCTAGATTAATATATTGATCAATCGGAATGTTAATTTCTAAAATTCCACGTAAATCACCAGTTTTCCAGTCATTCTTTGGTGTGTCTAGGTGAGCGTTGTGGCAATTAACACAGCTCTCGCGCATTAAATCTGCACTGGCATACCGTAAGGTACGGTAACCGTTAACATTTTCGAATTGGTAATAGGGTTGCGTCGGTTTTCTGGTTAAGGCTTTCCATGCCTTTTGTGAGAAGTTATCGGTTAAGCCGCCGGTTTTTAATCGCCACGGGAATGGATAGGGGCTATAAAGTTGGCTCGATACACTTTGCTCACTGTTGCCAAGTCTGTTTCCTAACATCATCGCTAATGTTGCTGGTAATGGAATAGAATTGGCTTTTTCCTGGTAGTCATGGGTGATAGTTACGCCGCTATTTTTAGCAGTTTGAACAACTTCAGAAGTATATAAAGTGCGAAACAGCGTTAGGATTTCGGTATACAAGGCCGCTGTTTTTAAGGCATTTGTTTGAATTTGTTCATTAGATATCTTGCTAAGATAAAGAAATATAATCAGCGACATTAAGGTGAAGGTTAAGAGCAGTACTTTAAGGCTGTGATTAATAACAAATTCAAAGAACGAATCTTTTAGCATTGGCCGAGTTGGTGCATATCGCAACATTATTATCCTTTATCTACAGGGTAACTACAGCAATGTCTGGCCTGAATTTGTGGTGAGATTTTGTCTTTAATTAATACTTTATTGCTACTTAGGTGCAAAGTACACTTTTAATTTGAAACTAGAGGCATCCGCATTTTAAATTAACATATAAGTATCTTATTTTTATATAAAAATAAGTCATTCCAAGTTTAATTATATTAATTTCTAGGTAATTTATTGAATCTGCTTTGAGGCCCTATGTTCAAACTGCTGTTGTCCTGATATTTCTTTTATGCAACACCTTAGCTATCCGTTCGATCTTTAGATTAAAGGGTGGATCCTCTGGTTAATTTTGATCTATCGCAAAGTTAGTGCTGAATTTTTACCGTATTGGCCTGCAGCAATTGCAGCTTAATTTTATCTTTGTTTAAATTAATTAAATTGACGTATTAATTTTTACCCCCCTTTATATAAAGTAATCATTAGCTAACTATGCTTTTGTAAACCTGCTTGATCACTGATTAACATTATTAGTGTGGTTGGCGTTTGGAGTTGTGACATGAATTTAAATATCCGTAACAAATTACTGCTAACTGTTTTTATTCCTATTTTAGGCATCGTTTTGTTAGCACTAACCCAATTGGCAGACAAAAAAAGCCAATTTGATGAAACCGTTGCAATTGAGCGTGTGGTGCAATTATCGGTAAAGGCGAGTGAGCTGGTTCATGAAATGCAAAAAGAACGTGGCATGACAGCCAGTTTTCTTGGCTCGAAAGGCCAGAGTTTTGCTGATGAATTAAAGCAACAACGTTTGCTAGTGGACAAAAAAGAGCAACAATTGGCTAACTTTATTGCTGATTTCGATTTTAGCTACTTCGGCCCCGAATTTAAAACTCAGGTTCAGCAGGCAATACAGAGTTTTGCCAAGATAAAACCAATGCGTAGCCAGGTTAATTCATTAGCTGTGTCTGTGGCGGCAGCAATAACGCCATATACAGCAAGTAATGCGCAATTTTTACAAATTGTTGGCAGCGCAACGAAGCAAACCAGCAATGATTTGTTGAATAAGGAAATTTTGGCGTACTTCAATTTTCTACAAGGTAAAGAGCGTGCCGGACTCGAACGTGCGGTGCTGGCTAATGTCTTTAGTAAGCACCAATTTGGCAATGGCCAACTCGCTAAACTCATAAAGCTGGGGAGTGAACAAAGTACCTATTTTAGTGTGTTTACTGGGGTGGCATCGTCTGAGTTAGCAGCTCAAATGGATAAGCTTAATAATACGACAACTAATACGAATGTAGAAAATGTCCGAAAAATGGCTATTGACAAAGCAAACGTAGGTGGTTTTGATATATCGGCTGAGCAATGGTTTACCCAAGCAACTAAACGTATAAACTTACTTAAGCAGCTTGAAAATACCATTGCTACGAGCATTAAAATGCAAGCTACAGAGCAGGCCGCCACAGCTTACTCATCAGGCATGGTATTAGGCTCGTTATGTTTATTGTTAGTGGTGTTAGTACTGTCATTGGCTTTGTATATTGTGCAGCAGTTGGTACGACAAGTTCTAAATTTAACCGCGACGATAAATGAGGCAGAACGCAATGCTGACTTAACGGTAAGGGCGCAGGTATTGTCAAATGATGAGCTTGGACAAACAGCTCAAGGTTTTAATCAAATGATGGCTAAGTTTGTTAGCGTAATCACTCAGGTTGATGACTCTAGTGTGCAATTGGCTGCAACAGCAGAGGAGACCTCTGTAGTATCTCATCAATCGAATCAGGTGATGGCCCGAATGCAGCAAGAGACAGAGTTAGTGGCGGCGGCTGCCAATCAAATGGCCGCTTCTGTCGTTGAAGTGGCACAAAGCACCACAAATGCGGCGGAGTCAGCGAAACAGGCTGTTCAGCGGTCATCTCAAGGTCAGCAAGTGGTATCGGATACAATCAATGGTATTGCTCAAGTTTCTGAAATCGTAAACGAGATCGGTGACGACGTGAACGCGTTAGCAAATAACTGTAATCAAATTGGTAGCATTTTAGAAGTTATCAGGCAGATTGCAGATCAAACTAACCTGCTGGCATTAAATGCTGCAATAGAAGCGGCACGTGCTGGTGAGTCAGGGCGAGGTTTCGCAGTAGTCGCTGATGAAGTACGCTCGTTAGCACAACGTACACAAGCCTCGGTTGCTGAGATTCAGATTATGACAGAGAACTTACAGCAGGGCGCCGACAAGGCAATGACATCTATTGAGCTAGGGCATGACCAGTCACAACTCATTGTGACTCAAGCTCGACATGCTGGGGAAGCGCTAGAGGCCATTTTGGCATCAGTCACTGAAATAACCGATATGAATAATCAAATTGCGGTGGCGACAGAAGAACAAACGGCTGTAACCGAGCAAATATCACAAAGCATTATTAGTATCTCTGACACTGGGCGTGAGACAGTTTCGGGTTCGAGTCAGGTTGTTAGTGCCAGTGAGGAGTTGGCGCATTTAGCGTCGGGTTTAAATGGCTTAGTAGGGCAGTTTAAACTGCCAGCATAAATTATATAGATAATACCAATTCCGATAATTAACTGATCACTTAAATAATGGAATTGGTATAAAACGTGATAGAGCACGATTAGCAGTAGATTGTTAATCGTGTTTTTTTGTGGGAGATTCCCATTGAGCTTAAACGAAAAAAGCCACCCCGAAGGATGGCTCTATTCTAGAATGATGGTGCCTCGACCCGGAATCGAACCAGGGACACGAGGATTTTCAATCCTCTGCTCTACCGACTGAGCTATCGAGGCAAAACTTTAAAATAAAAGTCTGCACCTGAATCAACAGGATTTTCAATACGATCCCTTAAGCTCTACAGATTAAGTTATCGAAGCAAAACTTTAAAATCAAAGTCTGCACCTGAATTAACAGGATTTTAATTTTTCATATTTAAATTAATCAATACAAAAAGGCCCTTAGGCTAAATGATGGTGCCTCGACCCGGAATCGAACCAGGGACACGAGGATTTTCAATCCTCTGCTCTACCGACTGAGCTATCGAGGCATAACTTTAAAAATAAAGTCTGCACCTGAATCAACAGGATTTTCAATACGATCCCTTAAGCTCTACAGATTAAGTTATCGAGGCATAACTTAAAAAAGTTAGCACCTGAATTAACAGGATTTTCAAAAATACAAATTTTAAATGGTGCCGACACCAAGAGTCGAACTCGGGACCTACTGATTACAAGTCAGTTGCTCTACCAACTGAGCTATGTCGGCACGTATTTAAAACTTATTGTTGCAAGCACCTTTATTATAAA
>Ga0209395_1002970_pt1 | contig 21496 bp, 21 predicted proteins | sample GOMGulsemesocosm_3_FD_184635 | JGI IMG/M metagenome (GOLD analysis project Ga0209395, IMG submission 184635) | Methane-oxidizing microbial communities from mesocosms in the Gulf of Mexico - GOM9D Gulf of Mexico (SPAdes) (version 2) | ecosystem: Environmental > Aquatic > Marine > Cold seeps... | reverse complement strand
TTATAGAAATTTGTTTCGCCCTAGATAAAGTTAATTGTTCTGCTGCTGTATCTTTAGTAATAGTTGAACCTGCACCAATCGTTGCACCTTTGCCCACCGTTACTGGAGCAATAAGCTGTGTATCTGAACCAATAAAGGCTCCATCTTCGATAACTGTTCTAAACTTATTAACGCCATCATAATTACAAGTAATTGTTCCCGCTCCTATATTGACCTTACTACCAATAGTCGCATCACCAATATAACTTAAGTGATTTACTTTACTCCCTGTAGCAACTGTAGATTTCTTGATTTCAACAAAGTTACCGATATGTACATCACTTGCTAACTCAGCCTGTGGTCTTAATCTAGCAAATGGACCAATCCTACTTCTAGCCCCAACGGTTGCATCTTCAACAATACAATTAGCTAAGATTACTACATCATCACCAATCACAGCATTTTTTAAAATACTATTAGCACCAATAGTTACATTATTTCCAATACTGTTTGTTCCTTCAAATAAGACATTAATATCAATTTCTATATCTTGCCCCACACTTTCAAATTTACCACGTACGTCAATCCTAGATGGATCACGTAAAGTTACACCTTGAGTCATTAATTGTTGCGCTTGCTCTAACTGATAAACACGCTCTAAATGTGCTAACTGGCTACGATCATTTACCCCTAAAACTTCATCCACACTATCAGCTTGATTAGTCTTAACTTCAACTCCATCATTAACTGCCATTTCAATAATATCAGTTAGATAAAACTCATTCTGAGCATTGCCATTTTCAAGTTTTGATAGCCACTGCTTCAACAAATTACCAGGTGTAGCAATAATGCCCGTATTACCTTCAGTAATTAATTTTTCCTCAGCATTTGTATCTTTTTCTTCAACAATTTTTAACACAGAACCATTGTCAGCACGAACAATTCGACCATAGCCTTTTGGATCATCAAGAACAACGGTCAACAAACTAATTGAGCTTTGACTTACATTTTCAAGTAACTTATCTATAGTTGTTTTCTTTAATAAAGGTACATCACCATATAAAATAAGTACTTTATCATCATCATTAATATAACTTTCAGCTTGTTGAACAGCATGCCCAGTACCTAGCTGTTCTTTTTGCTCTACCCAATCTGCATCTAACATGCTTAATTGTTCTTTTACTAACTCCCCACCATGACCATAAATAATTACTATTGAATTATTTTCCAGCTGAGTACTCGTATCATACACATGATGCAACAAAGCACGATCTGCAACCTTATGTAATACTTTTGGTTTAGATGAACGCATCCGCGTTCCTTGGCCTGCTGCTAAAATAATTGTTTTAATACTCATAGATTTAACTCTGATTAACTGGGTGGTTTTAAATTAATAACTAACACTGTAAAGCGGACTTTAGCCCGCAATTATTTCTAATAATACTTGTATTATCTTACTCATAGTAATAAGTAGCAGACTGAAGCCCACTCAACAAATATAATAATTCTATTATAGTTCATTATCAAGCAGGCATAAAAAAGCCCGAAAATGTTTACACATAATCAGGCTTTTTTATGACTTAACAAGTAAAAACTATTTACCTCGTTTTCTCAAACGATCTAAAGTTCTTAACTGTGACATTGCTTGAGCCAATTCAGCTTGTGCTTTTGCAAAATCAATTTTGCCAGACTTGTCTGTCAACATTTCTTCCGCTTTCGCTTTTGCTTCTAATGCAGATGCTTCATCAATATCTGTAGCTCTTATAGCTGTATCCGCCAAGACAGTGACTAAATGCGGTTGAACCTCTAAAATACCGCCAGAAACATAATATTCTTGAGTTTCTGTATCACTAACCTTTACACGAACTTCACCTGGAAGCAGTTTAGTTATTAATGGTGCATGACGCGGAGCAATACCTACTTCGCCAAGCTCAGCAGGTGCAAAAACCATTTCTGCCAATCCAGAAAAGATTTCATTCTCAGCACTCACGATATCTACATGTACGGTCATTGTCATAATAATCTCCTAAAAGGATTACATTCCTTTCGCTTTTTCAACGGCTTCGTCAATACTACCAACCATATAGAAAGCTTGTTCAGGAAGACTATCGTACTCGCCTTCGATAATACCTTTAAATCCAGCAATTGTATCTTTTAGAGATACATATTTTCCTGGAGAACCAGTAAATACCTCAGCAACAAAGAAAGGTTGAGACAAGTAACGTTGAACTTTACGTGCTCTAGTTACTGTCAACTTATCTTCTTCTGATAACTCATCCATACCTAAAATCGCGATAATATCACGCAATTCTTTGTAACGTTGCAAGATACCTTGTACGCCACGAGCAACATCATAATGCTCTTGACCAATCACTAAAGGATCTAACTGACGACTACTTGAATCTAAAGGATCAATCGCCGGATAAATACCTAGCTCAGCAATTTGTCTAGACAATACAACTGTCGCATCCAAATGCGCGAAAGTTGTTGCTGGTGATGGATCTGTTAAATCATCCGCAGGTACATATACCGCTTGGATAGAAGTAATAGAGCCTGTTTTAGTTGAAGTAATACGCTCTTGTAATACACCCATTTCTTCAGCAAGTGTAGGCTGGTAACCTACCGCTGATGGCATACGACCTAACAATGCTGATACTTCAGTACCCGCTAGTGTGTAACGGTAGATATTATCTACGAAGAATAAAACATCACGTCCTTCTTCACGGAAATATTCCGCCATTGTTAAACCAGTCAAAGCAACGCGCAATCTGTTTCCAGGCGGCTCATTCATTTGACCGTATACTAACGATACTTTGTCGATTACGTTTGAGTCAGTCATTTCGTGGTAGAAATCGTTACCCTCACGAGTACGCTCACCAACACCAGCAAATACAGAAAAACCACTGTGCTCAATCGCGATATTACGAATAAGCTCCATCATGTTTACTGTTTTACCAACACCAGCACCACCAAACAGACCAACTTTACCACCTTTAGCGAATGGACAAACCAAGTCAATAACTTTAATACCTGTTTCTAACAGTTCGTTAGCAGGTGCTTGCTCTTCATAAGAAGGCGCATCACGATGGATCACCCATTTTTCTTCTTCGCCAATAGGGCCTTTTTCATCAATAGGCTCACCTAGAACGTCCATAATACGTCCTAAAGTTTTTTGACCTACAGGTACTTTAATAGCATCACCTGAATTGCTAACTTCTAACCCACGGCTTACACCATCAGTTGTACCCATAGCAATTGTACGAACTACGCCGTCACCTAATTGTTGTTGAACTTCTAGGACCAAACCTTTAGCTTCAACTGTTAATGCGTCATATACTTTCGGCAAATCTTCGCGTGGAAATTCCACATCAACGACCGCTCCAATAATCTGAACGATTTTACCATTACTCATCTTCGTCCTCTCTAAATCTAAATTTGCGTAGCTATCGGCTATTTTTTAAACAGCCTAAACAGCGGCAGCGCCAGCAACAATCTCTGAAATCTCTTGCGTAATAGCTGCTTGTCTAGCCTTGTTATAAACAAGTTGCAGCTCATCAATGATATTACCTGCATTATCAGAAGCACTTTTCATTGCTACCATTCTAGCTGACTGCTCACAGGCATTATTTTCAACTAAGCCCTGATAAACAATAGACTCAATATAACGAGTCAATAATGTGTCCAATACATCTTTGGCATCAGGCTCATATAAATAATCCCAATGTTTATTGCCAAAATGATCTTCAGCATCATCTTCTAATTCAGTCGCAACAACAGGAATCAACTTCTCTACAACTGGCTTTTGAGTCATTGTATTAACAAATTCATTGCTAACTACATATAATTCATCAATTGTGCCGTTTGTATAGGAATCTAACATCACTTTAATAATACCAACGATATCGTTAAGGTGAGGTGTATCCCCAAGTTTACCAATTTGTGCTACAAGATTTGCATTAATACCTGCAAAAAAACTGCTTCCCTTTGTACCAATGGTACAAACATCAACTTCTATCTTATCTTTTTCCCATGCAGCAAGGTCTTTTAGTATGGTTCTGAATAAATTAGAATTCAAACCACCACATAAACCACGATCAGATGTTACAACAATAACACCTACTCGCTTTACTTCACGGTCAACAAGAAAAGGATGCTTATACTCAGGATTAGCATGAGCCAGATGTCTAATTATCTGGCTGATCTTTTTTGAGTAGGGACGCGTCGCCTGCATTCTGTCTTTTGTTTTACGCATTTTACTCGCGGCAACCATTTCCATTGCTCGAGTGATCTTTTGAGTATTTTTAATACTCGCGATCTGGGTGCGTATTTCTTTACCAACAGCCATAAGAAGCCCCTTACCAGCTACTTGTTTTAATGAAAGCTTCTATTGCAGATTGAATGCCTTTTTTAATTTCATCGCTATAATCGCCTGTATCGTTGATTTTTTGCATCAAATCAGCTTGTTCAGACTTCATATACGATTGTAAAGCTGCTTCAAAATCACGCACTTTAGCTACGTCTAGATCATCAAGAAAACCTTGGTTCGCAGCATGTAATGAAACACCCATTTCAGCAACTGACATAGGAGAATATTGATCCTGCTTCATCAGCTCTGTAACACGTTGTCCACGTTCAATTTGCTTACGTGTGCTTTCATCTAAATCAGAAGCAAACTGAGCAAATGCTGCTAGTTCACGATACTGAGCTAAATCAAGACGAATACCACCACCTAATTTTTTAATGATCTTGGTTTGAGCTGCACCACCTACACGTGATACTGATAAACCCGCATTAACCGCTGGACGAATACCTGAGTTGAATAAATCAGACTCTAAGAAGATTTGTCCATCCGTAATCGAAATTACGTTAGTTGGTACGAAAGCTGATACGTCACCACCTTGAGTTTCAATAATAGGTAATGCAGTTAAAGAACCTGTTTTACCTTTTACTTTACCATTAGTTAGTTTTTCTACTTCTGCTTCATTAATTCGAGAAGCTCTCTCTAATAGACGAGAATGGATATAGAAAACATCACCCGGATATGCTTCACGACCCGGAGGACGACGAAGTAATAATGACATTTGACGATATGCCCAAGCTTGCTTAGTTAAATCATCATAAATAATTAGAGCATCTTCACCTTTATCTCTAAAGTATTCACCCATTGAACAACCAGTGTATGGCGCAATGAATTGAAGTGCCGCCGCTTCAGAAGCAGTGGCTGTTACGATAATAGTATGCGCTAAAGCATCATGCTCTTCTAATTTACGTACCACGTTAGCGACAGACGATCTTTTTTGACCGATAGCCACATAGATACATTTAACACCTGTACCTTTTTGATTGATAATCGCATCAATCGCAATCGCTGTTTTACCCGTTTGTCTATCACCAATAATCAACTCACGTTGGCCACGGCCAACTGGAATCATAGAATCGATTGATTTCAAACCTAACTGCACAGGCTGATCAACTGATTGTCTCGCAATTACACCCGGTGCAATTTTCTCAACAGGTGAGGTTTCTGTAGTCTCTACAGCGCCTTTACCATCAATTGGGTTACCAAGGCTATCAACAACACGGCCTAATAACGCTTCGCCAACAGGTACTTCTAAAATTTTACCAGTACATTTAACGGTGTCGCCTTCTGAAATGTGTTGATATGCACCTAGCATAACCACACCTACAGAATCTCTTTCTAAGTTAAGCGCCATGCCATAAGTGTTATCTGGAAATTCCAGCATTTCACCTTGCATTGCTTCAGATAGGCCATGTACTGTGATAATGCCATCAGTTATACTGACAACAGTACCTTCTGTATGAGCTTCGACACTTACGTCAAAATTCTCAATCTTCTTTTTAATCAGATCACTGATTTCAGATGGATTTAATTGCATATTTATTTTTTCACCCTATGTTTTAGAGTTTCTTAGCTAATTGTTGAAGCTGACCTTTTACTGAACCGTCAATTACTTTATCACCTGCTTTCGCAATATAACCACCAATTAATGACTTATCTATTGATGTAGTAATGTGAATTGTTTTGCCCAATTGTTTTTTCAGCGTAGACGCAAATTTATTCTGCTCTTCTTTTGTTAAAGAATATGCACTGGTGACTTCAACATCGATATAACCTTCATGCTCTGCTTTATACGATTCATAAAGTTCCGAAATTTGAGGTGCCAGTATCAATCGATCATTTTCAATTAAGACTTTCAGAAAGTTAGTACTTTCTTCTTTTAATTGATCCTGACAAATATCTAATAACAAAGTAGTTAGCTGATCCTGTGATACTTTTGGATTAGCTACGATTGCTACCATTTCCTTGTCCTGCATGACTAGAGACAGAAGATTCAGGCTATCAGACCAATCTGATACCGACCCACTTTCTATAGCTTGCTTAAAAGCGGCTTCGGCATAAGGTCTCGCAAGTGTTGATAATTCACTCATTTGCTTATCCTAACTGTTCAGAGACTTTGCTGATAATATCTTTATGTTTAGCTTTATCAACTTCTTGTTGCAAAATTTGCTCAGCAGCTTTTAATGCTAATGAAGAAACTTCTTTACGAAGACTCTCTTTCGCTTGCTGCATTTCTTGCTCAATTTGTGCTTTTGCTGCTTCAATCATTCGCTCACCTTCCAATCGGGCAGTGCCTTTAGATTCTTCAACAACTTCATTAGCACGCTTTTGCGCTAGTGCAATAATATTTGCAGATTCAGCTTTAGCTTCTTTAAGATATTTCAAAGCTTTTTTCTCTGCTAACTTAACATCTTCCTGTCCTTTTTCAGCGGCAGCAAGACCCTCAGAAATTTTCTTTTTACGCTCGTCTAGCGCTTCAATTAGCGGTGGCCACACATACTGCATGGTAAACCATACTAGCAGTGTAAACGTGATCATTTGACCGATCAGAGTAGCATTGATACTCACTATACGTTCCCCTTATTGCTATAAAAAAGTAACTAAATTAACCAGCTGCTGCTGAAGTAACTGCAGATAGGAATGGGTTAGCGAATGTAAAGAATAACGCCATACCAACACCAATCATAGTTACCGCATCTAATAGACCCGCAACGATGAACATTTTTACTTGTAACATAGGAACTAATTCTGGTTGACGTGCAGCACCTTCAAGGAACTTTCCACCTAATAAACCAAAACCAATCGCTGTACCAACAGCACCCATACCAAGAATAAGACCAACCGCAATGGCTGTTAAACCCTGTACATCTGCAATTAACGCTGCAAGTTCCATAATACCTCCAAAAGTATTGTTATATTTAAAGTTAAAATTAAAAAAGAATTAGTGATCTTCGTGCGCCATACTTAAATATACGATAGTTAATACCATAAATATAAAAGCCTGTAACACAATGATTAGAATATGAAATATTGCCCATGGAAAGCTAAGTAACGGCTGAAGAAATGCAGGCAATAAGGCAATAAGTATAAAAATAAGCTCACCGGCATATAAATTACCAAAAAGCCTAAGAGCCAAAGAGATTGGTTTTGCTATTTCCTCAACCACTTTTAACAATAAGTTAAAAGGCATCATCCAAGGTCCAAATGGTGTACATGTCAGTTCTTTAGCAAAACCGAAAACACCTTTTATTTTAATACTGTAAAAAATAATTAAGATAAAAACACTGATAGACAAAGCAAAGGTAGCGTTTAAATCAGTACTTGGTACTACACGTAAATACTCAATCCCCATCAATGAACTAATGAGTGACAACAAATCTACTGGTAGTAAATCCATCATATTCCATAGAAACACCCAGCAAAAAATAGTTAAGCCAAGAGGAGCAATCAACTTACTTTCACCATGAAATGTGTCTTTAACTTGCTGATCAACAAATTCGATCATCATTTCAGCAAAGTTTTGTGCCAAGCCAGGGACACCTGTTGTTACTTTTTCTGCAACTGATTTAAAAAACCAAATAAACAAAGCACCGAGTGCTGCTGAAAAGAACAAGGTATCTATATGTAATGTCCAAAAACCTTCACCCACCGATAATGGTGTTAAATGGTGAACAATATACCCTGTAGTACCGCCTTCACTAGCCATCTTCTCTCACACTCTTAAATTCAAAATCTTGCGCAAATAAAATAAGCGCAAGCCAAAAAACTGATAATACGCTCACAAAGCAGGCCATCAAAGGAAAAAACTGCACTCCTGGAACCTGAAAGGCTATTGCAAATAACGCACATGTCATCAAGACTTTTCTTGATTCTCCACTATAAAAGGACTGTACAATTTTTTTTGCACTTTCCCCATTGGCTAAAGATATTCGATATGCAAAATACAAATTTGGTAAGAAAGCGGTCATACCACCAATAACTGATGAAATACCCCAGTTTTCTCCTGCATAAACTAAAAAACCAACACTCACACCAACAACAATGGAAGCCTGCATTAGCAATACTTTTTGAATCGTTGAATATTTTGTTTTCTTTGCCATATCAAAAAACCATAGCTTATAGCCTGTCGATTATAGCTTTCAGTTGCCATTAAAGCAAGTTGAAAACAAGCTATCCATAAATCATAAACAATCACTCGCGTTGTTCAATAAATTATTGGTTTTACTTTTTCATTATTGGCGAAACAAGGCTTTTTCATGGATAATGCAGGGTTTGTTGCTCTTTCACTACCTTAATATATAATGAAACAAAAGCTTGAAACCTTGCTACAACACGTAATTGCAAGCCTAAAATCTGAAGGCATTCTTGATCAAGAAATAATGCCACAAATTAATATTGAGCGTACAAAAGACGCAAAGCATGGTGATTTTGCAACCAACTTAGCATTAGCTCTCGCAAAACATGCAAAAATAAACCCCCGCCAACTTGCTGAAAAAATCATCTCATTACTACCCGATGACTCATTAGTATCAAGAGTTGAAATTGCAGGCCCAGGGTTTATCAATTTCTTTATCACCGCTGATTCTCAGTTTCAAATTATTAAACAAATCCATGATGCGGGTAAAAACTTTGGATTAAGCAAGGTAGGAAACAAGAAAAAAGTTCAAGTTGAGTTTGTTTCTGCAAACCCGACAGGACCACTACATGTTGGGCATGGTCGCGGCGCGGCATACGGCTCTGCTGTTGCCGATTTATTACAAGCAGTTGGCTTTGATGTATCTAAAGAATACTATGTAAATGATGCTGGCCGTCAAATGGACATTCTTGCAACAAGTATTTGGCTACGCTATCTTGAAGAATGTGGCGAAGTTGTTGTATTTCCAAGCAATGGCTATCGTGGTGAATATATTAGAGATATTGCTTTTAATATTCACAAAAACTCTGGAAATGAATACCGCCACCCTGTCGACTTGGTTACAGAAGATATCCCTGCTGACGAACCTCAGGGCGGCGACAAAGAACTTCATATTGACGCCCTTATTAATAGAGCTAAAACACTATTAGGCCAATCACTTTATCGTGATTTATTTCAAGCTGGCCTTACTGTTATTCTTGATGACATTAAAGATGACTTAGAAGAGTTTGGTGTCAATTATCAAGAATGGTTTTCCGAACGCAGCTTAATGGAAGACAACTCTATTAAAGATGCTCTAAATAGATTGGATACTGCTGGTTACATATACGAAAAAGACGGCGCCACCTGGTTTGCATCCAGCCAACTAGGCGATGAAAAAGATCGGGTGGTAGTGAGAGACAATGGTCAATCAACTTATTTTGCCTCTGATATTGCTTACCATATGAATAAATTAGATCGTGGATTTGATCAAATTATTAATATATGGGGAGCAGATCATCACGGTTATATACCTAGAGTTAGAGCTGCAATGCGTGCTTTAGGTGCTGACGAGTCAAAACTTAAAGTTTTATTAGTGCAATTTGCAATCTTATATCGCGGCACGGAAAAAGTCCCTATGTCCACACGCTCCGGTGAATTCGTAACTTTACGCCAACTACGAAGCGAAGTGGGAACAGATGCTGCTCGCTTTTTTTATGTTATGCGTAAATCTGAACAGCATATGGACTTTGATCTAAAATTAGCAACATCCAAAACAAATGAAAACCCAGTTTTTTACGTGCAATATGCACATGCCCGCGTATGCAGCGTATTACGCCAACTTGATGAAAAAGGCCTAAAAAGAAATCTGATTATAGGAATGGATAACCTAGACAAATTAACTGAGTCACATGAATCGGCGCTAATTACTCTTTTATCTAAATATCCTGAAGCACTTGAAAAGGCTGCATTACAGTATGAGCCACACCAACTAATTCACTACTTACGTGATTTAGCCAATAGCTTTCATACTTATTACAATGCCCATCAATTCTTAGTAGATGATGAAGCAGTCAGAAATGCCAGACTAAATCTTATTTGTGCCGCCAAACAAGTGCTTTCAAATGGCTTATCCCTATTAAACATTAATACGCCAGAGTCAATGTAATGCCTCGCGATTATAAAAATAGAGCCTCCTCAACCAAAAAGACAACTCAGCAGCCCACTGTTGCTTGGTGGAAATGGCTCTTGATTGCTTTTCTAATAGCTTTCTTTGTAATCTTTTTAGTGTTTTTAAAAGATTCCAGCCCAGAAACTGAAACACAAAAACCTATTGCCTCCAAAGTAGTAGCTAAAACAAAAAAAACACCAAAGCATCAGGATAAAATTAGAGCTGAGCCTCGCTATGATTTTTACACCATTCTTCCTGAAACAGAGATTGTAGTCCCTGATCATGAAATATACACCCGTCGACGCGAAGAACATGTGGGCAAAAGAAAGGCTAGCACATACACAGTACAGGCTGGGTCTTTTCGTCATTTTGATGAGGCTGATAAATTAAGAGCCAAACTTGCTTTAATTGGGATAGAATCAAGAGTTGAAAAAGCAACGGTTGGCGGAGTCATCTGGAATAGAGTAAAAATGGGACCATTTAAGAGCTCCTCACAAATTGCTATTCTAAAAAAACGCCTAAAGAGCAATGGTATTGATACAATTGTTACTGAAACCAAAGGATAAGGCACAAACTTATTAATAAAAGAGACTTTAAACACCCTCTTTTATTCCATATTCACAAAATAATTAAAAAAAATAAACATGTATGAAATAGAGTACTTATTCCGAGAAGAGGATTTAGTTCATTTTAATGAATTATGCCTTAAAAACGATATTGAATTACAAAAAAGCCTGCGTAAACACAAAATGGTCGTCCCTGGCATCATGCTGCTTATCGGCCTTTTTTACTACATTTATTATGCTGATATGATGACAACAGCATACATCACACTTTTATCTGTTGGCTGGGGAATATTTTCACCCTATGCAATAAAAATGGATATGCGTAGACAATTCCTTGAAAAATACACAGATAAAGAGAAGGCTGATATTTTTGGACTGCACTCCCTTAAAATAGAGCAAGAATATTTATCTGAAAAATCACCTGGTGGCAAACATAAGACACCATGGAAAGATATGTTACGGGTAGATTACTTGGATAAATATGTACATATTTTTATTGATATAGATTCTGCCATTGTTATCCCTGTTGAAACAATAAAAAGTGGCGATCTAAAGAAATTTGCTGAACAAGCAGAAAGCATGATTGATCGTTTGGCTGATTAAAAAGTTACTTTTAGATAGCAAATAATTACACCACAAACAAAACCCTTTTGGTGTAATTGCTCAATTAACATCGTATAGACACTCAAGCAAACTTAGCACCACAAAATAGAGAAGAAACCTTTTCCAATACCACCGAAAGTATCATTGGAAAAGGCTCCTTGCCTTTATGTTTAGCAGAACGTTGATATTTAGTTTTATCCTTATAAACTTGCGCTTTATTAAATTGATAAGCGAACTTTGCCACAGGGTTTTTAACTGGATTTTCAGCTAATCCCTTTGATTTCTTCATTTTTTTCATAGAAACACCTTAAATAAATTGGATTAATCACCGTATGATATTAATATACTCGTTTATTTGAACATAGAATTGTTGTGACTTTCCAGAAAAATTTTGACGTTATCATCATAGGCGGCGGCCACGCCGGTACTGAAGCTGCACTTGCTTCTGCGCGCCTTGGTGTAAAAACACTATTACTCACCCAAAACATTGATACTTTAGGGCAAATGAGCTGCAACCCTGCCATCGGCGGTATTGGTAAAGGACATTTAGTCAAAGAAATTGATGCTCTTGGTGGAGCAATGGCTCAAGCTGCTGATAAAGCCGGCATCCAGTTTAGAACCTTAAATTCTAGTAAAGGACCTGCAGTTCGTGCAACACGTGCTCAAACTGATCGTAATTTATACAAACAAGCAATACGATCCACTCTAGAGAACCAAGAAAATCTCACTTTATTTCAACAAACAGTCTCTGATTTTATTGTTGAAAGTGACAAAATTGTGGGTGTTAAAACCCAAATGGGCTTAGATTTCTCTGCAAAAGCGGTGGTATTAACCACAGGCACTTTTCTTGGAGGTCTTATTCATATAGGCCTTGAAAATTATGCTGGCGGTAGAGCTGGTGAAGCAGCATCTATTGCCTTAGCAGACCGCTTACGCGAACTTCCTTTTCAAGTTGACCGCTTAAAAACAGGTACGCCACCTCGAATTGATGGTCGCAGTATTGATTACAGTAAACTTGAAGCTCAACCAGGTGATGAACTCCTTCCCGTATTTTCATATATGGGTTCTAGAGATCAGCATCCCCAACAAATTCCTTGCCATATAACACGAACCAACAATCAAACTCACGATATTATTCGTTCTGGTATGGATCGTTCGCCTATGTACACAGGCATTATTGACGGCGTCGGGCCTCGTTATTGCCCTTCAATTGAAGATAAGGTTGTGCGCTTTGCTGACCGTGACTCTCACCAAATATTTGTGGAGCCTGAAGGCCTAACGACTAATGAAGTCTACCCTAATGGTATTTCAACCAGTTTACCTTTTGATATTCAATATCAATTTGTGCAATCTATGCTGGGCTTTGAAAATGCCGTGATCATTCGTCCAGGCTATGCCATTGAATACGATTACTTTAACCCCATTAATTTAAAATCATCATTAGAAACCAAACATATGAATGGTTTGTTTTTTGCTGGTCAAATAAACGGTACAACAGGTTACGAAGAAGCAGCAGCCCAAGGCCTAATTGCAGGGTTAAATGCAGCTAGACAAGTTAAAGGGCTGGAAAGCTGGTGTCCAGAAAGAGATGAAGCATATATTGGTGTAATGATTGATGACCTTATCACCCTGGGTACACAAGAACCTTACCGCATGTTTACTAGTCGAGCAGAATATCGCTTACTGTTAAGAGAGGACAATGCTGATTTACGTTTAACAGAAAAAGGCCACGAATTAGGCTTAGTTGACGATAAACGTTGGCAGACATTTGAAAAGAAAAGAGAATCCATTGCTCAATTACAACAAGAATTAAGTAAGAAATGGGTCAGAGCAGGGACAGAGCAAGCCCAAGAAGCTGAAAAGATATGGGGTAAAGAGTTAAAAAAAGAAGCCAGCATGTTTGCCTTATTACATCGCCCAGAAGTTGATGTGAAAAATTTACTGGCCTTTGCAGATATAGAAGATACTGACGAACAAGTTGCCGAACAAGTTGCAATACAAGCTAAGTATGCTGGTTATATAGAAAGGCAGCAAACAGAAATAAATCGTACCAAACGATACAATCATTTAAAGTTACCTATGGACGAAGATTACAGCCAAGTATCAGGCCTATCTAATGAAGTTACCGAAAAACTAAAAACACAGAGACCTGAAACACTCGGGCAAGCATCTCGTATTCCTGGTATTACACCAGCAGCGATTTCCTTATTACTCGTTCATTTAAAGAAGAAATCTGCTTAATGGAAAACTGCAAAAAAATATTGCAACAAGGCTTACAATCACTTGAAATAAAAAGTGACACTGAGCAGCTAGCTAAACTACTCGCTTTTATTAAGCTAATTGAAAAATGGAATAAAACCTACAATTTAACAGCTGTTCGTAATAGAGAAGATATGGCTCACCTGCATATCATAGACAGCCTGACTATTTTGCCATTTATTCATGGAAACCGTGTGGCTGATATAGGCACAGGAGCTGGTTTACCTGGAATTCCTTTAGCTATTTTTTTACCAGACGTTGAATTTATTTTAGTGGACTCAAATTCAAAAAAAACCCGCTTCGTGCAACAAGCTATTTTAGAGTTAAAGTTAAAAAATGTAAGCGTTCAACACAGTAGAGTTGAAGAATTTCAACCTGACTCACTATTTTCAACGGTTACCATGCGTGCATTTGCTAGCCTCCAAGATATTATGGATTTAACTAAACATTTAATAGCTCCATCAGGCATATTACTTGCGATGAAAGGACAACAACCAGATAATGCAGAAATTAATGCACTAACAACACCACACTCCATTATTCAACTGACTGTTCCGGACGTTGAAGCAGAAAGGTGTTTAATTAGAATCGAAGGAGTTGCTGAGCATGGGTAGAATTATTGCCATTACCAATCAAAAAGGTGGCGTAGGAAAAACAACAACTAGCGTTAATCTAGCCGCATCATTAGCAGCAGCAAATAGAAGAGTCTTACTGATAGACTTAGACCCTCAAGGTAATGCTGCCATGGGTTGTGGTGTAGATAAAGAAGAAGTCGCCTACTCAAGTTGTGAGTTACTACTAGAAGAAGTCCCTGTTTCAGAAATCATAGTCAAAAACCCAGAGATTGGCTTTGATATTATTGCAGGGAACTCTGATTTAACTGCAGCAGAAGTGCATTTAATGAATGAGAAAAACAGAGAAAGAAAACTTGCCGACACCTTGTTACAAGTCAAATCTGAATATGACTATATTTTGATTGACTGCCCTCCATCATTAAATATGCTAACTTTAAATGCAATGGTAGCAGCTGATAGCGTATTAATTCCTATGCAATGCGAATATTACGCACTTGAAGGTCTATCCGCATTAATGGCAACCCTTAAAAACATTAGAGATACCGTAAATCCAGGATTACACCTTGAAGGTATTTTAAGAACAATGTTTGATAACAGAAGCCGTTTAACCAAAGATGTATCAGAACAATTACAAGAATATTTTGGTGATAAAGTTTTTAGAACCTGTATCCCTAGAAATATACGTTTAGCGGAAGCACCTAGCCATGGCCTACCTATCATTCAATATGATAAAAGATCCCGAGGTGCTGTTGCTTATATTGCAATGGCAGGTGAAATGATTAGAAAAGAAGAGAAAACATAACATGGCAGTAAAGAAACGTGGACTAGGTCGAGGATTAAATGCTCTTTTAGGTGATGTTACACCTGCGGAAAAAGAAAAAACTCAAGATTTACACACTTTGCCCATAGAATTCTTACAACGAGGCAAGTACCAGCCTCGAAAGGATATGAACCCTGAGGCTCTACAGGAATTAGCAGACTCAATAAAAGCACAAGGCGTAATTCAACCCATTATTGTCAGATCAATTTCTACAGACAGATATGAGATTATTGCGGGAGAACGTCGCTGGAGAGCATCTCAACTAGCAGCTTTACAGGAAATCCCCGTTGTTATAAGAGAAATTGACGACAAAACAGCGATGGCAATCGCATTAATTGAAAATATTCAACGTGAAGATTTAAATGCTCTAGAAGAATCTGAAGCGTTAAAAAGGCTTGTTGATGAATTTAATATGACCCATCAACAAGTAGCTGATGCTGTTGGCAAATCAAGAGCAATGGTTTCTAACTTATTACGATTGCTTGACCTACCCAACGAGGTAAAAACATTGTTGGTTAAAGGTTTAATTGAAATGGGTCATGCCAGAGCATTATTGACTCTAGATATTGATAAACAAATTGAAATCGCCAACAAAATAGTCAAACAAAGTTTAACTGTTAGAGCGACTGAACGATTAGTTAAAGAATTAGGAATAGAATCACTACCTTCTGTTAAACAACAGGATACAGATACCTTAAGACTACAAGAGCAACTAACAGAAAAAACTGGAGCAAAAGTACTTATTAACCATCAAAAAAGTGGTAAAGGTAAACTAGTTTTTAACTATACCAGCCTGGAAGAGTTAGAAGGTATTATCAATAGAATTCATTGATTTTATCAATACAATTAATGACTTAATAATTCAATAATATTGTCTAATTACTTTCTTTTAAATACTTCATATTACTATAATTATTTTTCACTCAAAAACGTTGACGAATACCGTTTAGTAACCTATCTTTAATCTATATATCTTTTAGACAAGTTTCATTTAGCATTTATGTCAATTATTACCAGTTATGATTTTTCTGAAGACCAGAACTCCCATTTCCTACGACAAATATTACTTTTTTTAGCTACACATAAAATGCATCCAACACCTATAAACTATGCTCTTAGCTATGAGCATGTGTCGGGCAGCAACAAAAGATTAAGTACTGCAATTGATTCACTACTAAAACAACACAAATCTATTGATAAAGATTTATCAATAAAACTATACAATAAATTTATTAGTGATAATTCTTTAGAGTCTTTCGACAAGATCAATCAAGATTTAGAAAAACTTATTAATAACACCCGCAATATTGTTTCAGAAACAAGTCAAAAAGCTTCCGATGCAGGTGTTATTTTTGAAGAACAAGCCGCAACAGTGACTTCAATTAAAACAAGCAATGATTTACAAAAAGTAATTTCAGAAATTGCTGATGAAGCGACTGGACTGGCTACTATAAGTAAATCACTAAAAGATGAACTAGATTCAGCAAACCACGAAATGGATCAATTACGTAAAGAGCTAATACAAGTTAGAGAATCTGCCGCAACAGATGCACTAACAGGCTTATTGAATAGAGGCGCATTTGATAATGCATTAAATCATCTGATCGCCAAAACAGACAGCCCTGAATCTTGCCTTGTTATGCTCGATTTAGATCACTTTAAACAAGTAAATGACACTCATGGACACCTTATTGGTGACAGTGTTCTTAAATTCACAGGCAATCTATTAAAAAAACACGCTGAGTCACACCATTTCTCAGCAAGATATGGTGGCGAAGAATTAGCTATTATTATGCCTGACACAACACTAAGAAAATCAGCTGAAATTGCCGAAAAAATAAGATTGGCTTTGGAAAATAGCAGACTGAAGAAAAAAAATAGCAGTGAATCTATTGGTAAAATAACCGTATCCATAGGTATTTCTCGTTTAAATAAAAATGATACTTTTGAAGATCTAATTATGCGAGCAGATAAAGCCTTGTATCAAGCCAAAGAAACAGGTCGAAATAAAGTTGTTATTGAATAAATAAGCCCTACTTCAACGAGTTAAAATTTAATATCAACAGCTTTTCAGGTAAAATCATTCCCTTTTGCCTGCGCCCCTTATGTCCTCCCTAATTAAAAGCAGCCAGCGCTGCATAAATATAATTAACGCGCTTAATGAATGGGTAGGTAAAACTATCTCATGGTTAACCTTAGTGATGGTTGCTACTACCTTTATTATTGTTATCCTTCGTTACGTATTTGATCTAGGGTGGGTTGCACTACAAGAATCAGTTTCTTATATGCATGCCATTATTTTTATGCTGGGAAGTGCCTATACCTTGAAACATAATGCACATGTCAGAGTCGATATCTTCTATCAACGCTGTAGCATAAAAATTCAGGCCTGGATTGATTGTCTTGGCACTCTCTTTCTACTTATCCCCGTAACAAGCTTCATTATCTGGAGTAGTTGGGAATATGTAGCAGATTCGTGGAAAATTCAAGAAGGCTCAAGAAATTCTGGCGGCTTGCCTGGTGTATATCTATTAAAAACTTCAATTATCCTGATGGCTGGGCTACTTATTTTACAAAGTATTTCTTTATTTTTACAAAACCTATTAATTGCTTTAGGTTTAACTGAGGAGAATGCTTAAATGGATAGTTATTTAGCTTTATGGATGTTTGGAGCCGTTTTTATCGTACTTTTGACAGGATTCCCTGTTGCCTTTGCCTTAAGCGGTACAGCATTAGCTTTTGCAACAGTAGGAATACAATTTGATGTATTTGATACCGCTTTCTTAAACGCCTTGCCTAATCGCTTATTTGGCATTATGAATAATCAAACCCTTATGGCTGTTCCATTATTTGTATTTATGGGAGTTATGCTAGAACGCGCCAGAATTGCGGAAGATTTACTAGAATCTATTGCTGAATTATTTGGTACATTAAGAGGCGGGCTGGGTATCGCAGTTATGCTAGTCGGAATGTTAATGGCTGCAAGTACAGGTATTGTAGGAGCAACTGTTGTTACCATGGGGCTTATCTCTTTACCCACCATGTTACGCAATAATTACAACCCATCAATTGCATGTGGAACAATCTGTGCCTCTGGTACTTTGGGGCAAATTATTCCGCCCTCTATCGTATTGGTTTTATTAGGTGATGTTATTTCATCAGCCTATCAACAAGCGCAATTAGATATGGGGATTTTTTCACCAGAAACAGTCTCAGTGGGTGATTTGTTTGCAGGTGCTTTATTACCTGGCTTAGGCTTAGTTTTTATGTATTTAACATACATTATAATTACAGCATGGCTTTCTCCAGCCTCAATGCCTGCACCCGAAAAAGTTATTAGAGAAAAAGGCTTTTATCTTCGTATATTAAAAAGCCTTGCAGCGCCCTTACTTCTGATTTTTTCAGTTCTTGGCTCAATCATGGGTGGCCTAGCAACACCGACAGAGGCCGCAGCAGTGGGTGCTACAGGTGCAATTTTACTGGCTTTTGTAAAACAACAGCTGTCTTTAAGCAATTTACAAGAAGTGATGCAAAATACCACGCGAGTCACTAGCATGGTGTTTATGATTTTAATTGGAGCCGCGTTATTTTCTTTAGTTTTTCGTGGCTTTGAAGGTGATGAATTAATTATCGAACTATTATCAGACTTACCAGGCGGTAAATTTGGTGCTGTATTTTTTGTAATGCTAATCATGTTCTTATTGGGCTTTGTATTAGATTTTATTGAAATTACCTTCGTTGTTGTACCTATTGTTGGCCCTGTTCTATTAGCAATGGGGATTGACCCCGTCTGGCTTGGCATTATGATTGCCATTAATTTACAAACCTCATTTTTAACACCCCCTTTTGGTTTTGCCTTATTTTATTTACGAGGGGTTGCCCCCAAAGAAATTACCACAGGGCAAATATACAAAGGGGTGATGCCTTTTATTGCTATTCAGCTTATGATGTTGGCAATTTTAGCTTTTTGGCCACAACTGGCCACTTGGCTTCCTTCTGTAATTTACTCTGATATTTAATACCCTGAATGAAAAAGCTACTATTTTTATTTATTTTAGGTCTACAAGCATGTGGACAAACAGGACCTCTTTATCTACCTGATGAAAAGGCCCCTATTTATGTACCCGAAGAAGAATCATAAGCATGGATTATTTTACCTATAAAGAAAACAAATTATTCGTAGAAGATGTTGCCGTAGAAACCATTGTTGAGCAATATGACTCTCCTTGTTATATCTACTCACGCGCTACCTTTGAAAGGCACTGGAAAGCATTTGATCAAGCTTTTGGTGATCACCCTCATTTAATTTGTTATGCCGTAAAAGCCAACTCAAATATAGCTATTCTGAATGTATTAGCTCGCTTAGGTTCTGGTTTTGATATTGTTTCATTAGGTGAACTTGAAAGAGTTATTACCGCAGGTGGTGACCCTAAAAAAATTGTATTTTCTGGCGTCGGTAAGCGTAAAGATGAAATTACAGCTGCTCTTAAAATTGGTATTCGCTGCTTTAATATAGAAGTTAAAAACGAACTTGATAGAATTAATCAATTAGCAGCAGAGTTAGGTGTAATTGCAGCGGTTTCATTTAGAGTTAACCCGAATGTAGATGCTAAAACACACCCCTATATATCGACAGGTCTAAAAGAAAACAAGTTTGGTATTGATATAGAACAAGCTTTATCTGAATATCGTCGTGCTGCAAAAATGGATAATATTAAAGTTATAGGGATTGACTGTCATATAGGCTCACAATTAACTGAAACCTCACCCTTTTTAGCCGCTTTAGATAAAGTTATTGATCTAGTCAATACTTTAAAACAAGAAGGTATAGAACTACACCATTTAGATTTAGGCGGTGGACTAGGTATTCGTTATAAAGATGAACAGCCACCTTCTCCAGCAGATTACGTTTCAGCTATTTTAGAGCGCTTAGGCGATAATAAATATGAAATTGCATTAGAACCTGGCAGAGCTATCGCTGGTAATGCAGGAATCCTAGTCACTAAAGTTGAATATTTAAAACCTACCGAACATAAAAATTTTGCCATTGTTGATGCGGCAATGAATGATTTGGTTAGACCCTCTCTTTATAGCGCGTGGCAAGATATTGTCCCTGTTAATAACGACAGCAAGGCCAATGAAGAAACATGGGATATTGTTGGCCCCGTTTGTGAAACAGGTGATTTTTTAGGCAAAGATCGTAAATTAAAGCTTTCTGAAGATGATTTATTAGCTATTCGCTCTTCTGGTGCTTATGGCTTTACGATGAGTTCCAACTATAATTCCAGAACTAAAGTTGCTGAAATAATGGTTGATGGTGCTAATATTCATTTAATCAGAGAAAGAGAATCAATACCTCAACTTTGGCAGGGTGAAAAACTATTACCTTAAATCAGCAGATGTGTAGCCTTGATGAAATAAAGTGGAATCAAGGTTTATATAAACTCCTTGATTCCGCTACGCTGCATCAAGGCTACATGCTTATTCTATTAACTTTAAATACACCTGCATGATTAAATTCACTAAAATGCATGGCTTAGGTAACGACTTTGTTGTTATTGATGCTATAAATCAAAATATTTCGTTAACATCTAGTCAAATAAAATTTATTGCAGATAGAAACTTTGGTATAGGTTGCGATCAATTACTGCTAGTTGAAAAACCTGTTAGCAATAATGCCGACTTTAAATACCGTATTTTTAATGCTGATGGTAGTGAAGTTGCGCAATGCGGAAATGGAGCTCGTTGTTTTGCTCGCTTTATTCGAGACAAAAAACTATTAACAAAAGATAAAATCACCGTAGATACTGATTCTGGTCAATTAATTCTCACTCTTGATAAAGATGGTTTAATTACTGTAAATATGGGCATTCCTAGGCACTTACCCAAAGAAATTCCATTAGATACGGAACAGCAGGCTCTGACTTATACTCTATTAGTTAACCATACTGAAATAGTTTTTGGGGCTGTCTCTATGGGCAATCCCCATGCCGTTATAACGGTTAAAGATATTAATACAGAACCTGTCGCTAAAATAGGTGAAGCATTAGAAAGTCATACTTTTTTTCCAGAAAGAGCTAATATTGGTTTTATGCAAATTATAAATCGTCAGCATATTAAATTACGTGTTTACGAACGCGGCGCTGCCGAAACTTTAGCCTGTGGTAGTGGAGCATGTGCTGCTGTCGTAATTGGAATAGAACAACAACAACTAGACCAAGAAAACATTACAGTAGAGTTACCAGGTGGACAATTAGAAATAAATTGGG
>Ga0209395_1002966_pt1 | contig 21520 bp, 17 predicted proteins | sample GOMGulsemesocosm_3_FD_184635 | JGI IMG/M metagenome (GOLD analysis project Ga0209395, IMG submission 184635) | Methane-oxidizing microbial communities from mesocosms in the Gulf of Mexico - GOM9D Gulf of Mexico (SPAdes) (version 2) | ecosystem: Environmental > Aquatic > Marine > Cold seeps... | reverse complement strand
CTCTCTGCAAAGATGATTTCATCTTCAATTCGTGTTACATAACCGCGGCTTCCTAATTTTTTTTCATATGTAATATCATACTCCAATGTGAACTTGTCACTAAAGCGAAAGTTTGGACCAAATCTGATTCGATATTCCTTGAAATTACGGTCTTTATCAAATAGAGTCCCATAATTAATATTGGCACTTGTTGAAAATACTTTATTACTATTGGTAAAAATGTAAGCCCTTGTACCAACAAAATTTTTAAAAGCATTGAACCTATCATTTTCTTGGTCTCTAGGTTCAAAATAGTCTCGCTGTTTTCCTAATGCTGTGTTAATACCACCACCAATCCACATCAAATTTTTAGTTCGAGCATTAAAATTTACTCCAGCATTATAACCAGTAAAATCATTGTTACTATGCCTCCAATTTAGCTCGCTTTCAAATCTAATGCTATAGCTGTTAAAAAAACCTTTAGGCTCAAAAACTTGATATCTAAAATTAGCTTCTAGGTTTTTAAAGTTGTTTCTAACTCCAAACCCTAAATCATTAACATCATAACTTTCATCACGAACCCTTCCTTCTAAACTATATTGATAAGCACCCCCAACTTTCCCTATAGAAAAGGCGCCTTCAAAACCAGTAGTGTTATCACCAGGTAGTCTTATGTTGCTCATTTTACCCTGACCTTTAATATTAAAGGTGTTGGTCTTATCGGTTAAGCTGAATAAAAGTGCCGAGGCATTCGCGTCTCTAAAATGACCTTCTCTTAATACATTAGTATTAACAAAGCTTATGGAAGAGTTTTGATTGAATTGTTGATCCAATACAATAATATTATAGTTGGCAAAAGGCTCAGTTATACGTTCTCGATATGTAATGGTAGAATCAATTTTTTCATCATTAAAATCTAATAAATATTTTGTATTCTTTATTTGTGCAGAAGTCTTTTCTGTAATCGCATTAAAAACGCCAATACCTAAACCATTTTTATTTCTACCAGAAACTTTAATAGCATTTAGCATTTTTACACTTTTTGGGTTTTCCACAACTTCTTCAACTTCGTCAGTTTCATCAGTTAATTCATCATAAACATCATACCTTTCAACAGGTGAATTACCAATTCTTCTTGAGTAAAATAAATCACCTTTACTAAATAAGTTAACGCCTTCTTTAAAAAATTGACGTTGTTCAGCGAAACGTTGTTCAAATGGGCCTAAATTTAATTCTACTTTATCAAAAGCAGCTTGACTAAAATCAGGAATTAATGTTACATCAAGAGTGAAACTTTCTGTGATACCATATTTCACATCCATTCCATAACCAATATTGCTTACAGATTCTTTTGCCTGAGAAACTGCTGTCGCCGAGGTAAATGGGTAAAAACTTAATCGTGTAGGTGGAGAGATGTTATTCAACCCTTTTAGTTCACCGTCATATATGCCTTGGTTTCCTTTTGTTCTATCAATTGGACTCCAACTGTAATCAAATCCTTCTTTTCTGAATTTTCTAAAAAATTGGATACCCCAAACGGCATCGTTTTTGTTTGAGAAACGAAGTGCAGCGTATGGAATTTTCATTTCAACAATCCAACCATCATCTACATGTTTAACAGCACTATCCCAAACGGCATTCCATCCTCTATCTCCTCTAGGACCAGGACCTCCGCCACGTCTCCCACTAGAGCCTCCAATAACATCGGCTTGTGTTCCAGAGCTCATAACATAAAACTTGATGTTGTTTTGAGCATCATTGTTTGGATTGAATGTAACACCAAAATAATCTGCTTGACCAAAATCGTCTCTTGGTGAAAATACTTTTAATATATCTTCAGGCTTTTCATGTAAGTATGCTGAAACAAAAATTGCTTGGTCATTATAAGTTATACGAACCTCAGTTTTTTGGTGCTCTTTAGCAAGTGTGCCCATTTCAGGACTGTATTGAACAAAATCAGTAGCTACTTCAACATCATTCCAAATAGGATCATCTAAAACACCATCAATTTTCGGTGATATTTCAGTTTTAGTAATATGTAGTTCTTTTTTTTCTTGAGCTCTAGATATAAAAACGGAGCAGCATATAAATAAAAAATAAAGAGTTGTTTTCATTAATGGACGATGGTTACTTAGTAATGTGTACTTAATACAAATTGTATAAAGTCACGCAAAATTACATTTAGTAAACCCCGTATTTTCCTAAGTAAATGTTAAAAATGACAGATAAATGTTAATACCTGTTGGTCGCTTGTTAAATTGACACTAAAAATAGGCAAAGAAGAGTTGATAGATTTATTTGCTTAATCTAAAAAGGTCTACAACACGTACTGCTGTAGACCTTTTTAATATTATTCTTATTTGTTTAAGGAAATCGTGATTAAATGGTATTTTTCTTAAAAATTCCTTTAACGTTATTGAAGTCTATATAATATACCAATCGTAATGAGAAGGTATGTTCAATAGGTTGATCAAACAATGAGCTTAAACTGTCAAAGTAAGTGTCTACTGAGTCTGAGTTAAAATTAAATAGTGAATTTCTATACAATGCCGTTAATTGACTTCCAGGAGCAAACTGCCAAGAATATCTAAAATCAAGGTTCCAGGTATTAAAGTTTACATTGGGATCGTAGCCTAAGTTGGTTAAATTGTGACCTGCATTGGTGTTTAATGATCCATCCTCCATTAATGAAAATAAATCTTCATTATAGGTTACGGTAGACCAGTAGTTTCTAAAGGTTAACCCCAAAGAATGAAATGAGTTAAAGTTGTAGTTTCCAGAAATACTATTTTCTATAGTACGCTGTTTACGTTGTCCAAATACAATATCATCGTCAATGGTAGTCACATAACCACGGCCACCTTTAGATTTTTCATATTGCAATGAATAACTTAAAATGAATTTATCACCGATGCGTAATCTTGGATCTAAACCTAAAAAGTGTTCGAAAAAATCACGTTCACTATCGGCTAAAGTTGTGAAACCATTATAACCCATGATTGAAAATGGCTTAGCTCGATTTGTACCAGCCCAAACAACTCCATTAATATTATTTTTATAAGTAAAATAACGTCCTTCTGTTCTAGGTTCAAAGTAGTCGTATTGCGTACCAATTTGAGTACTTATATCACCACCTAAATGCCATAATTTTTTAGATTGGAGATTCCAGTTTAAACTAAGATTATTGCCTGTATAGGTACTTGGTTTGTACAGCCTATTATACCTAGCATTTAAGCGTATATCAATGCGATTGAAGTTTTTGGTAGGTTCAAATATTCTATAGGAAGCACGTGCTTGAAGATTGTTATAGTTGTTTCTAAATAAAATACCCATATCATTAATATCGTATTTTTTATCAGCAAAACTGTGACCAATACTATAGCGATATTTTCCGCTAATTTTTGCAAGTCTAATTCTTGAACTGAAACCATTTTGACTGCCATCAGGAAGGTTAATTAAGCTCATTTTTGCCTCTCCACTAACATTATATTTATTGGCTTTATTTGAAAGGTCAAATAAAGCTCCGGTAACATTGGCATCTCTAAAATCACCACTTCTTGTTACATTGGTATTAACTAAACTTACAGAAGAGTTACCATTAAATTGTTTATCTACAATTAGAATATTGTAGTTCGCTAAAGGTTCTATAACTTCTCTTCTAGAGTTGTTTGTTAAATTATTTTTAATAGTGGCTTCTGTTTTTTCTGTAATTGCATTAAAGATTCCAATACCTAAACCATTTTTAGTACGGCCAGAAACTTTAACTGCATTTAGCATTTTTACTTTTCCAGGGAGGTCTGTAATTTCTTCATTGGCATCTAAATCTGGAAATCCTGTTGGTGAATTACCGATACGTCTTGAGTAAAATAAGTTCCCTTTATTAAAGAGGTCTATACCTTCTTTGAAAAATTGACGTTGCTCTGAAAATTCCTGTTCAAAAGGACCTAGATTTAGCTCTACATTATCAAAACCAGCTTGACTGAAATCAGGAATAAGTGTAGCATCCAGAGTAAAATTCTCTGTGATACCATATTTTATATCTAAACCAATGCTATAATCATCAATGGTTTCACCATCAAATGAACGAGCAATGGTTGAAGCAAAAGGATATAAACTTAATCTAGTGGGAGGCTCAATGTTTTTAATGTTTCTTATTTCACCGTGATATAAACCAATTCTACCTTTGGTTTTATCAATAGGGTTCCAGGTATATTGTGTTTCGTTATTTCTAAACCTTCTGTGAAACTGAATACCCCATGTTTGAACATCTTCATTTGAAAATCGCAATGCCGAATACGGGATTTTCATTTCAACAATCCAACCATCATCAACAATTTTTACTGCACTGTCCCAAACGGCATTCCAACCCCAATCTTCATTACCATCAGATGTTGCTATGGCATCAGCCTGAGTACCTGTACTAAATACCAAGAACTCTGTGTCGTTTTGAGCATCGTTATTAGGATTGATCGCAATCAGAAAAAAATCAGATTGTCCAAAATTATCACGACTTGTTAATTGCTTCATGATATTATCTGGGTTATCATGTAAATAGGCAGCAAAATAAACAGCGTTATTATCGTATGTTACTTTTACAGTTGTTTTTTGATGCTCTTCCTCTGGGGTTCCCATTGCAGGTCGAAATTGAACAAACCCGCTGGCTTCTTCCGCATCTTCCCATGCTTCATCATCTAAGATTGCATCAATTTTAGGCGATGTTGAAGCTCTTTTAAGGTCTAAAAATTTTTTCTCTTGGGCTGTTGTGCTTAAGATAAAGCATGCCATAAACATTAGGCAAAGTAAATTTTTCATTTTTTGATTAGTTTTTTGATTGATGAGTATGTCTCCTTGTTACAAGGACTGATATTATTTTTGATTGTTACATTTTTACAAAATTACATTTTGAAAACCCTGAATATTCATAAGTAAACGTTAAAAGCTGCTCAAAAGTGTTAAGTAAATCGTAAGAAAATCTTAAAATTATCGACAAAACTTTTTTTTATAATTTTATGGAGATGAAAGATAATTTACAAGTTGCAATTTTTGCAGGAGGATGTTTTTGGTGTACTGAAGCTGTTTTTAATAGAATAAATGGTGTTGAGTTGGTTGTTTCTGGATACACAGGTGGACACATTAAGAATCCAGCATATAGAGAAGTGTGCTCTGGTAGAACTGGTCATGCTGAAGGAATTAAAATAAGCTATAACCAGGATATAGTCTCTTATGAAGCATTGTTAGAATTGTTTTTTGCTACACATGATCCAACAACTTTAAATAGACAAGCAAATGACGTTGGACCCCAATATCGATCTGCAATATTTTATACTGATAATGACCAAAAAAGAATAGCTCAAGAATATATTTCATTATTAGAAGAGGAAAATGTTTATAGTAGCTCTATTGTTACAGAAATAACTAAATTTGAAGTGTTTTATGAAGCTGACGATAATCATAAGGATTACTACAATAATAATGCAGATCAGCCTTATTGTCAATTTATGATTAACCCCAAATTAAAAAAGCTTCAACAATACTATAGTGATAAATTAAAAAATTAAGATGTCGAGTAAACAATTTGAAGAGCAAAATTTAGATGCAATAGTAGATGTAAAGGAAAATTATGCATCTATAATTAAGGAAATTGGCGAAGATGCGAAACGTGATGGTTTGGTGAAAACTCCGGAAAGGGCGGCAAAAGCAATGCAGTTTTTAACTCAAGGCTATGATCAAGACGCTACCGAAATTTTAAAAAGTGCCATGTTTAAAGAAACCTATGATGAGATGGTAATTGTTAAAGATATTGAGCTCTATTCCTTATGTGAGCATCATTTACTTCCGTTTTTTGGTAAAGCTCATATTGCTTACATTCCGAACGGACATATTGTAGGTTTGAGTAAGTTACCTAGAATTGTAGATGTATTTGCACGAAGATTACAAGTGCAAGAACGACTGACCGAACAGATCTTAGAATGTATTAATGATACTTTGAAACCACAAGGCGTCGCCGTAGTTATTGAAGCATCACATATGTGTATGATGATGCGTGGTGTGCAGAAACAAAATTCTGTAACTACCACTTCTGGATTTAAAGGGGCTTTTAAAAATATTGAAACTCGTACTGAGTTTTTGAAATTAATTAGCGCGAAATTATCATAATAATACGGTATGTTTTTTGTTATAGTTTAATAAAAACACTTATAATGAATTTTGAAAATACCAGTAAATACAAAAAACTAGGCTATAGCTTGGTTTTTGATGCTTTGGGATATGTGTCATTTATATTTCCACCTTTTGATATTGTTTGGGCACCAGCAGCTGGATATTTAATGACAAAACTTTATAAAGGTAAATCCGGAAAAATAGCTGGGGTGATTGCTTTTATTGAGGAAGCATTACCTTTTATGGATATCATACCAACATTTACTTTGATGTGGCTGTATACCTATGTGTTCAAATCGAAAGAAGTGATTATAGAAGTAGAACAGTAGTACTTATAATAGCCCCTCCAAATCCGGACATTGTTTGGTAACTATATAAAAAGCACCTTGACAATTGTAATATAATTTGTCAAGATGCTATAAAAAGTAAATATATTTCTTTTGAAATGTTATAATAAATAAGACATCCCAATAGTAATATTTCTTCCCATATTTGAGATTTTGTCTGCTTTTAAGCGAGATAAATGATTGATATACATGGTGTCTAATAAATTGTTTCCTGAGACACTAATATTTAATACTTTTTTAAACACTCGCAACTCACCTCCAAAACCGGCACTTAATAAAGTGTAATTATCAGTTGTTGTTTCAAAAGTATTTATGTTATTCTTTTTGAAAGTATGGCTTAATGTGGTAAAACTATAAGCATTTTTCAACCATTTATTTTCAAATTTAATTCTTAAGGTATTGCTAAGTTTCTTTGCAGGAATTAAAGGTAAATATTCGCCATTATCTTGTTTACCCGTCACCGTTTCGAAACTGCTTTCTACATGCAGCCAGTCTATTGGGTGTGGATGAATATGAATTCCGAATTCACCGCCATATAATTTGGCTTTGCTTTGTAGATATAAATACACAGGAGTAGACTCCATAATATCACCATTAGGAGATAGGAATATGTAATTGTCTATACCGTTATAGAAAGCATTTGCAAATATTTCAAGATGTTCATTTTTAAATTCCAATGCAACATCGAATTGCAAGTTTTGCTCATTGGAAAGGTTTTTATTTCCTATTTCAAAGCGGTTGGTTCCTTCATGAGTGCCATAAGATGTAAGTTCGGCTAAATTAGGAGCTCTAAAGCCGGATGCGATATTGATTCTACTCACAATATTTTCAAATAAATAGGTCTTTATGCCTATAGCCGAATTAAAACTATTATAGCTTTTGTCAATGCCTTTTTGAACATCTATATTCCGATGATCAAACCGAGCGCCAAGTTGCAAATCAATCTTTTCAAAGTGAATATGAGAAGTAGCTAAAGCCCCAAAATCATTGGTGGTTGCATCAGGAATTAGTTGTTCTTCACCAAAGTTAATATTGGTTTGATGCATGCCTTGAATTCCAACTATAGTTTCAAATTTACCTAGTTTTGGTAGGTTATATTTAATATCATAATTATGGGTCTTCAATTTCATTTGAAGTGCCGCTTCTTCTAAATGTTCCTCTTCTTGGTGTTCCTCTTCTAGGTGTTCGTCTTCATGGTGTTCCTCTTCAAATTCCTTCCTATGGTTGTAAGTATACCCAAAGTTAAATTCTAAACTTGAGGCATCAAGAAAAAGTGTTGATTTTGAGCTAAAAATATGATTTGTTAAGTTTTGATTTGGTAACAAAGGTGTTTTACTTGTGCTTTGTTCTTCAATGCCTTCAGGAATACCCAATTGTGAAGCATTTACATTATATCTAAATGCCGTTTTAAAAGAAGTAGAGTGATAACCTATGGCTGCTTTAAAATCTTGTTCTTTAAATCTTGTATTTGTGACTCTATTGTGCTTGGTTTTATAATCGGCATGTTCCGCTATACTTCCTCTGAAAATAAAATTAAATGTATCTGATGAAGACTTAAATCCCGCATGAGTAGATTGACCCTGTGTATTTGTAAAATACTTATAGTTTACATCTCCTGCAGATGAATTTTGTTTGGCAAACTTTTCTGGATTTAGGTATAATACACCTCCCAAGGCATCACTACCATAGAGTAGGGAAGCAGGTCCTTTTATTACTTCTACACTTTCAATTCCGGTAGCATTGACTCCAAGCCCATGTTCGTCACCAAATTGCTGATTTTCAAGTCTAATACCTTGGGTGTATACTAACACCCTATTGCTGCTTAGTCCTCTAATTACAGGTTTACCAATACTTAATCCAGTAGATACGCTTTCAACCCCAGCAATAGCTGTTATTCCTTCTGAAAGGGTTGCGCTTCCGTATGCGTTAAGATCTTTGATGCTTCTTTGTTCAACTTTCATCACGTTATCCCTTTGCAACTTATGAAAAGGTGTGGATAAAATAACGGCCTCCATTTCAATTACCGAAGATTTTAAATGGATATTTAAGTCCTGTGATAATGGGATATTTATAGTGGTTGCCATGGTCTCATAACCTATAATTGAATAGGTAATCTTATGAGTCCCTTTCGGAATATTTGTGATTGTAAAACTGCCATTTTCATCAGAAATAGCACCCTTTTCGAGATTTGGCAAATAAATATTTGCAAATATTAAAGGCATTTGAGAATCTAGGTCTGAAATGCTCCCTTTAATTGTATGTTGTCCGTATATGGAATTCGTGATTACTAGAAATAGTAATCCATTTATTAATTTTTTCATTTGTGTTAAGTATTTAGTTTAATGTATTGAGATTGCTCTCTTTTTTAATTAAACTAACTCTGGAGGACCACGAAGTGAAAAGGATAAGCGTTGAAATTTACTTATGGATTGATACTGTGACTCGATTACGTTCGATTTAACTATGAGATCGATTAAATCAAAGGAACTAACAGCTAGAGATATTTGTGGATTTAAATTAAACTTATAGAATTCACAATCTAATTCAAATTCGTGATAATGTGATTTTTGTGGGGTTTCGCAAACTTCATGTTTATGGTTTTCAAAAACATGAGCGAATTTTACTATTGAAGGCAATAAAAAAGAAGTAATCAATAGAATTACTATACTCTTATAGATGATATGTGCCTTTAATCTATTCACTATTCGTTAAGCAATCCTTTTAATCCTAAACGTCTCAGCATTTTCTTTTCGAAATTCCAAAAAAACCGATGTTGACCGAAAAGCCATCCAAAAATGACTAACAGAATTTGATACATTATAAATAAGAGTATAATTCTTAATGCCCAATAGCCATAGACACCAAAGGTAGATGGGGTAATATTTAAAATTTTTAATATAGGTTTCCCTATATATGATGCAGTAGATCCCGTAACAGCAAATACCAAAAAGATTATGGCAATTTGCCAATTAGAAGTTATTCCCCAACGTTGTTTAAGTTTTTGCATAATTATTATTTGCTGCGCAAATATACTATGCCATTTTATATTCTGGGTACAAATCCTGTTAATTGTTGCTTGTAATGGAGTTGAAAATAGATAAAATAGTAATATAATTTGTAATTTACTTCATAGCCATAGTTAATAAACGGACTATAGTCAATTTGCATTTCGTATAAATTTGGGTTATAACGAAATGGTTGTAACACGCGATTATTCCATTCAGAAACATACAAGGCATTTCGATTTTCCAAAAATGATAATGAGTAATGTCCTTCTGGTTTAGCTCTACCCATCATCCAACTATTAAATCCGGGTTCAATAATTAGAATTTCATACTCCAACTCATCATTTGCAATACGCACAGTATCTTGACTTGTATTAGCGTCATTGGTAGTTAATACAGCTGTTTTATGAGATGTTTTGCAACTGAAAATCCCAAAACAAAGAAGCAAAATAAAAATTATGTTTTTCATGAGCTTAATTTTTATTAAAGTTACAAAAACTGTTCCACAACTATTGTTTACACTGTTTTATTTAACAATAAAAGCTAAGCAATTTGCTTAGCTTTTATATAATTTAAGGGTAAAGGGTTACTTGCTTCCAAAGAGTCCTCCTAATAGACCACCTAGTCCACCTTTCTTTTTTTTGCCACCTAGAACCATTCCAGCAACATCATCTATAACGCTGCCATCGCCATCGGCATCTAACAGAGACTCCAAAAAGCTTTGTTCAGAATCTTTTGAATTCGTACCCAGTAGTCCTCCAAGCAAACCTTCAATCCCTGAAGCATTACTCAAATTCTGTTCACGTGATTTTTTTCCTAGGACCCCCATTAATAGTGGTGCGGCTACCTTTAAAATTTGTGAAACCGCAGAGGAATCTACTCCTGCTTTTTGTCCCAAGGCATTTGTTAACAGGTCTTGTTTATTTCCTAAAACATGTCCTAAAATTTTTTCACCATCATTAATGATATTATCATCAACGCCACCACTAAATAATCCACTGAGATCATCTAAAATACTTCCATCGTGTTTGTCTCCTAAAGCACTCATAAGTCCTTGAGCTCCTTGTGATGTTCCTGCGTTTTTTTTCATGGCCTGCATTAATACGGGTAAGGCCATCGTGAGTACGCTTCCTGTTTTACTTTTGCTTTGTCCGGTTTGACCCGAAACGCCGCTAATAATTGTTTTCCCTAGGTCGCTACCTAGTAAATCTAAAATTCCTGACATAATACTATAGTTTTTATAAAAAGGTTAATGAATATAAAGTATTAATGTACAAAAAAAGTCCTGACAATTTTGTCAGGACTTGAATATTATAAATTAATTAAAAGCGATTTATTTTAAGATGCTTATAATTTGAGTTGCTAATTCTGAACCAATTCTGTCTTGAGCTTCATTGGTAGCAGCTCCAGTATGAGGAGTAAGTGATAAAGCAGGATTCATTAATAATTGAATTTCTGGTTTAGGTTCTTTTTCAAAAACATCTAAAGCAGCTCTTGCTACTTTGCCTTTTGAAATTGATTCAATCAAGGCAATTTCATCAATCACACCACCACGAGCAGCATTGACTAAAATAACCCCATCTTTCATCATATCGAATTCTTTGGTTCCAATCACATATTCATCTTGTGCCGGTACATGTAGAGTAATAAAATCAGATTGTTTTAAAACTTCTTCTTTAGAAATCGTGTCAATATTAAAATTTAGTTTTTGACCATCAAAAAAGCTTAATTCTAGATTAGCTTTATCAATAAATGGATCGTAGGCGATAACATTCATTCCAGCTCCAATTGCTACCTTAGCAGTGGCTTGTCCAATACGGCCAAATCCTAAAACTCCAATTGTTTTCCCTCTTAATTCGGAACCCTTGGCATAGGCTTTCTTTAAATCTTTAAATTTAGAATCCCCTTCAAGAGGCATATCTCTATTTGCATTATGTAAATAACGTGCTAATCCAAAAAGATGCGCGAAAACTAGCTCTGCAACTGAATGTGAAGAGGCCGCTGGAGTATTTATAACGCTAAGACCTTTTTCACGAGCATACTCAACATCAATGTTGTCCATTCCAACACCACCACGTCCAATAATTTTTAAGCCTGGGCATGAATCAATAAGATCTTTTCTAACAGTGGTTGCACTTCTTACAAGAATGACATTAATATCATTTTCGTTAATGTAATTAATCAGTTGCTCTTGTGCAACTGTTGTTGTGCTTACTGCAAATCCAGCGTTTTCTAATTCGTTAATTCCACTTTGTGAAATACCATCGTTTGCTAAAACTTTCATTTTCCTAGCCCTATCCCTTTGTGTTGAAAAGGGAATTTGTTGGGTCGTTTTTAATTAATAAATTACTTTTATAATGTCCAGTCCTCGTTCCTTTTAGAAAGGATTGAGAAAGGGATTATGCTTTTGTTTCTAATTCGCTCATTACTTCTACTAAAACTTGAACGCTCTCTAGAGGTAAGGCATTATATATTGATGCTCTGTAACCACCAACACTTCTGTGACCATTTAAATTATCTATTCCTGCTTCTTTTAGCATCGTGTCAAAAGTTTCTTTTAAATCGTCATTCACTAAGTTGAAAGTAGCATTCATATTAGAACGATCTTCTTTTGCTGCAAACCCCTTAAATAATGGATTTAAATCAATTTCAGAATAAATTAATCGTGCTTTTAAGTCGTTAACTTTTTCAATTGCAGGAATTCCACCAAGATTTTTTAACCATTCTAATGTTAACATTGATGTGTATACTGCAAAAACGGGAGGGGTGTTAAACATACTACTTTTACTAAGATGAACTTTATAATCCATCATTGAAGGAATATGACGAGATACTTTACCTAAAATATCTTCTTTAATAACAACAAGTGTTGTTCCTGCAGGGCCCATATTTTTTTGAGCACCAGCATAGATTAAATCAAATTGAGAATAGTCAATTTGACGTGAAAAGATATCACTACTCATATCGCAAACCATAGGAATTGAACACTCAGGAAATTCCTTCATTTGTGTTCCAAAAATGGTATTGTTTGATGTACAATGAAAGTAATCATAATCTGCAGGGATATCATACCCTTTAGGAATATAATTATAATTGGCATTTTTTGAAGAGCCAACTTCATAAATATCATCAAATATCTTTGCTTCATTAATCGCTTTATTGGCCCAAGATCCTGTATTTAAATATCCAGCTCTTTTTTCTAATAAGTTTAATGCAACCATTAAAAATTGAGTACTTGCTCCTCCTTGTAAAAACAATGCCTTATAGCCTTTGCCTTCTAATCCGAGAAGTTCAAGAGCTAAAGATCGCGCTCTTTCCATAACATCTACAAAAGATTTACTTCTATGAGAAATCTCTAAAATAGATAAATTATCATTATTAAAATTTAATATAGCTTCTGATGCTTTTAGCAAAACTTCGGGTGGTAAAATACTAGGTCCTGCGCTAAAGTTGTGTTTTTTCATGGGTTGTTTTTTACGGCGATAAAGGTCTTAATTTATTGCCTATTTTTTATTAAGAAATTGATAATTTTTCGGCTATATTTTTAATAAGAAAGCAATTGTATCAACATCGTCTGCATAATTCCATAATCTGGGATTTTGTGTTTCTCCAAATTGTACTTCATCATCCATTAAATTATGTGCAACGACACATTGTATTTTTTCTTTATCAGTCTTCAGTTTTTGTTTTAATTGCTCTGTCGAATCATAATATTCATAGAAGATCGTTGCTATAGGTGATGCATGACTTGGGTCTTCTTTGATCATCAAAAACCCGTTTTCCAATAGGTCGAATTCACTCATTAAATACACGGCTTTATTATAATCGTAATTGTTGGCGTATTTTGCTTGATTAATTATTGGATTCCAAGAGTACATACCTGTAAAGAAGCTATCAAAGTTGTAGTTTTTTGGTACAAATAATTTAGACACGTTTCGGCAACCAAGACCATAATATCTAAATACATCTTCTGATAATGCATTGAGATCCTCATCTGTTTCGTTTCCGGTTAATACGGCCACCGAATTTCGGCTTTTTCTAATAATAGCAGGTTTGTCTTTAAAATAATATTCAAAGTATCTTGCGGTGTTATCACTACCAGTGGCAATTACAGCATCAAAACCAGTTAATTTTCCTTCATTAAATGTGATTCGACCTTTAAATTCTGGTTCAACATACTCAAGGTATTTCGCTAAATAAGGTAATAGTTGTTTATCGTTTGAAGATAGTTTTACAATGACTTTATGCCCAGAAATTAATACTGAAAGAAAATCATGAAAACCTACTAATGGTATATTTCCAGCCATAATGATGGCTATGTTTTTAGATTCTAATACGTTGAAGGAATATTTGTCTAACCATTGACTAAAATTAGATGCTGTCAATGCTGTAGACCAGCTTTGTAATGAGAAATTAATGTTGCTTTTTGTAAACCAACCATTATGCTCTTCTGCAAGTTTAATTTGATGTAAAAATCCATCAAAGAACAGGTCATTATGTGCTATGTCATCCTTTTTTATTGCGAGATCTTCAGTGAACTGACTGATAAAATTTCCTAATTTAATAAAGGCATTAATTCTTTGTTCTAAATTCATTATAAGGTTTGGTTATGAATTGTTTTGGCTTTATTTTTGCGATTGCAAATTTAAGCAAACTAAAGATAAAAATTGTTATGGCGATCATAATTACAGACGAATGCATTAATTGTGGGGCTTGCGAGCCTGAATGTCCCAATACTGCTATTTATGAAGGTGCAGACGATTGGCGCTATAATGATGGTACAAGTTTAGACGGAAATGTTGTTTTACCTAATGGTAAGAACGTTGATGCAGCAGAAGCTCAAGAGCCAATAAGTGATGAAATTTATTACATAGTTCCAGATAAATGTACAGAGTGTCAAGGGTTTCATGAGGAACCCCAATGTGCTGCTGTTTGCCCTGTTGATTGTTGTGTTCCTGATGAAGACGTTGTAGAGACCGAAGAGGAGTTGCTTGGAAAACAACGCTTTATGCACCCTGAAGATTAATTTTTAGAGGCATCAAAGGATTTAAGTTCTTCTGTAGGAGCTATCGTTTCATTTGTCCCCCATACTGTAGCGTCGTATTTTCGTTGTATTTTATAAGGTATGGTTTTAGCTTCTTTAATAGTCTTAAATTCTGATGCAGTTATCGTGTTTGAATCAGTAAATAATAGTTCAACCTTGTTTCTAGCAACACCTTCAATTTTGAAATTGAATGACACTTTGTTTTTTGACCTACTATTTTCTATAAATTTTAAAGGTCTGCTAATATAAAAATACTGTCCGGATTCATGTTTTGCGTATCGTGGAGCATACCAGTTTTCTGAGTTCTTTTTAAAAATAATAGTACCAGTGCTTGCTTTTTCTATGTATTTTATTCCTAATATTAAACGGAGGTTAAGTTTACTACCTCGTTTTCCTTTAGCATATTTATAATCCGTTTTTAAAACTGCAAAGGAATCATCTTGAATGTATATGGTTCCTGAATATTTTGCTTTTGCTTTTTTAGGTTGGTATTGAATTGCATACACCATAATATTATTATAAAAGCTTACATCATGTAGTGTATAGTTATAATATTTGGCATCTAAAAGGTTTTTAAGCAAGCTATTGGGATTAGGCTGAATTCTGTCAAGTATATTATTTGCATTGCTTTTAAGGTCTTTAATTTCGAATTCTTGTTTGTTATCTTCTGAGGTATTATTGTTTGCAAGAGACAAAGAATCTTCCGCCTTAAATAATCCAGATTTTAGCTTATAAGTTTTCGTGGTATCTAAATATTTTAGTACAATATGCTGTGCTTTTTCTTGAATATTATCTAATGAAAAATCTTTATTTGCATTTATAATTTGATTGGCTTGCGTTACATCTAGTTTGGTGCTGTCATTTGAAACACTTAAGGTTCCCATAAAGTTCGTAAAGTGAACATAATTACTAGACATTACTGCATTTGCCATAGTCGTAAGACTTTCGTTGGCCTCCTTGAGTTGTCTCTTTTTAACATGAGACGCTTTTTTTATTTCGAAATCTAATTTTTCAAAGTCCATATATGATGTTTCTCGATAAAACAGATCATGATTAATATTCTTAAATCTATAATTCTCACTGAGTTTTCTTACCGCCTTTGCGATAATGGAATCTGCATTGGGTTTCGTACTCGTTAAATAAACGGTATTTAATTCGTTGATAGACGGTTCTAATGCAATTGAATAATTATTATTCTTAATAAATGCTATTGTAAATACTTGTGTTTTATAACCTAAAGAAGAGATTGTTATTTGACTAATTTTATTTTGTTCAAGATCTATATTAAAGAAACCGTCCTCGTTAGAGATCACTCCTTTATATTCTGCAGTTTGAATAGCAGCAAAAGGAATTGGATCTTTTGTTGATTTATCAATTATTTTGGCAGTAAAGCTTTGCGAAAATGCATTGTATGCAAGGATAAAAAAAAGGATTCCTAATTTATATTTCATTTTATTTATGGTCTTTAGTAATTAAACGAGAGTCGCTTAGAATTGTTACAGGAATTCTGAAGATATTTAAGCTAATAGATTGTTTTAAAATAAACCAAGCCGTTTCTCGACTTTTCATAGCTGTATTTCATCTTACTGAAACAACTATATTCTAAACAACTAAATACATATATTCCATCTGATCACATTTGTTTAGATTTGGATGGACCACATTGATCTGTCTAGACATCAAATTGTGGTGTTAAGATTTATAAGCTTTTCGATTTCAGCACATATAAAAGATAGTATTAAATTATTTACCTCTTGAAAAACAGAAAGTTAATCGTATTAATTTTGTTTGTTTTGTGGTGTTAAAAACAAAAACTATCCCCTATATTTGCAGCTTTAAAATCAGACACATAAAACATTTATGTATAAAGGTTTCAATACTCAAAGCGATGACAGTATTGAAGTTTCATGTGACTCTTGAAGAAAAATAAAAACGAACAGATGAAAGCAGGAATTGTAGGATTACCAAACGTTGGAAAATCAACCTTATTTAATTGTTTATCTAATGCAAAGGCACAGAGCGCAAACTTTCCGTTTTGTACTATAGAACCAAATATTGGTGTTGTAAATGTACCTGATCCTAGATTATCAAAATTAGAAGAATTGGTTAATCCTGAACGTGTACTTCCCGCAACTGTGGAGATTGTAGATATTGCAGGATTGGTTAAAGGCGCGAGTAAAGGGGAAGGATTAGGAAATCAATTTTTAGCAAACATTAGAGAAACAGATGCTATTCTCCATGTGGTACGATGTTTTGATAATGATAATATTGTTCATGTTGATGGATCAATTGACCCAATTAGAGATAAAGAAACAATTGATTTCGAATTACAGCTTAAAGATTTAGAGACTGTCGATAAAAAATTAGATAAAGTTAAACGAGCTGCTAAAACGGGAAATAAAGAAGCTCAAAAAGAAGAAGCTATTTTACTTAAGATAAAGGCAGGTTTAGAGTCTGGAGTTTCAGTACGTGCGCTTGAGTTTAGTGAAGATGAGCATAATGATTATGTTGGTCCAGCAATGTTTATTACAGATAAACCTGTATTGTATGTGTGCAATGTAGATGAAGGATCAGCAGTTTCTGGAAATTCATATGTTGAATTAGTGAGAGAAGCTGTAAAAGATGAAAATGCTGAAGTAATTATATTAGCAGTTGGTACCGAAGCAGATATTAATGAATTAGACGATTTTGAAGAACGTCAAATGTTTTTACAAGATATAGGGTTGGAGGAGCCAGGAGCTTCTAGATTAATTAGATCGGCCTATAAATTATTGAATCAACAAACTTACTTTACGGCAGGAGTAAAAGAAGTTAGAGCTTGGACTATAAATATTGGATCTACAGCTCCTCAGGCAGCTGGAGTTATTCATACTGACTTTGAAAAAGGATTTATTAGAGCTGAAGTTATTGGCTATGATCATTATGTTGAGTTTGGTACTGAGGCGAAAGTAAAAGAAGCAGGTAAGATGCGTGTAGAAGGAAAAAACTATGTTGTTAGTGACGGAGATGTAATGCATTTCTTGTTCAACGTATAATTAGAAAAATTTATTTCGATAAAAAAAGCCAATGTTCTCAACAACATTGGCTTTTTTATTGTTAATTACTTTGTGGGTTCTGTATTTCATTTTTTAAGTTGAAATATTATATTAGCAACTTATCATTATTTTTTCAATTATATGTCTCAACAATCCAATTATACCGAAGATAATATACGTTCATTAGACTGGAAAGAACATATTCGTATGCGTCCAGGAATGTATATTGGTAAGCTTGGTGATGGATCGTCGCCTGATGATGGTATTTATATTTTGTTAAAAGAAGTGCTAGACAACTCTATTGATGAGTATGTTATGGGTGCTGGGAAAACTATAGATATTTCAATTCAAGGCAATAAAGTTATTGTTCGGGATTATGGTAGAGGGATTCCACTTGGAAAGGTGGTAGACGTAGTTTCAAAAATGAATACCGGTGGGAAATATGATTCCAAAGCCTTTAAAAAATCGGTTGGACTAAACGGCGTTGGAACAAAAGCAGTAAATGCGTTGTCTTCTTTTTTTAAAGTCGAATCGACACGAGATAGTAAATCTGCTTCTGCAGAGTTTGAACAAGGGAATTTAATTAATCAAGATTTTTTAGAAGATACTTCAAGACGAAAGGGAACTAAAGTATCGTTTATTCCTGATGAAATAATTTTTAAAAATTATAAGTATCGTAGTGAGTACATTGTAAAAATGCTTAAAAATTATGTCTATCTAAATACGGGATTGACCATAGTTTTTAATGGTGAGAAATATTATAGTGAAAACGGATTAAAGGATTTACTTGAAGAGAATATTAATGAAGCCGACAAGATATATCCAATAATTCATTTACGAGGAGATGATATAGAAGTTGCAATAACGCATCATAAAACACAATATAGTGAAGAATACCATTCTTTTGTAAATGGTCAAAACACCACTCAAGGAGGGACGCATCTTGCAGCATATAGAGAGGCCATAGTAAAAACGATTAGAGAATTTTATGGTAAAAACTATGAAGCATCTGATATTCGTAAATCTATTGTAACAGCTGTTTCAATTAAAGTGATGGAGCCTATTTTTGAAAGTCAGACAAAAACAAAACTAGGATCTACAGATATGGGAGGGAAACTTCCAACCGTGAGGACTTTTATAAATGATTTTTTGAAGACAAAACTTGATAACTTTTTACATAAAAATCCAGATCATGCGGAAAAGATTCAGCGTAAAATCCTTCAAGCAGAGCGTGAACGTAAAGAATTATCAGGAATTAGGAAGTTAGCTAAGGATCGTGCTAAAAAAGCAAACCTTCATAACAAAAAACTTCGTGACTGTAGAGTGCATTTTGGAGACACTAAGAATGAGCGTAATTTAGAATCCACATTATTTATTACAGAGGGAGATTCTGCTTCGGGAAGTATTACTAAATCTCGTGATGTGAATACACAGGCCGTGTTTAGTTTAAAAGGAAAACCTTTGAATTCATATGGTTTAAGTAAAAAGATCGTTTATGAAAATGAAGAATTTAATTTACTCCAAGCAGCTTTAAATATTGAAGAGTCTTTAGAACATTTACGTTATAATAATATTGTAATTGCTACTGATGCCGATGTTGATGGAATGCATATCCGATTGTTGTTAATGACTTTCTTTTTACAATTTTTTCCAGAAGTTATAAAAGAAGGACATTTATATATTTTACAAACCCCTTTGTTTAGAGTTAGAAATAAAAAGGAAACTATTTATTGTTATTCAGAACAGGAGCGAAGAGATGCCGTCGATAAATTAAAGCCAAAACCTGAAATCACACGATTTAAGGGATTGGGTGAAATTTCCCCAGATGAATTCAAGTATTTTATAGGTGAGGATATTCGATTAGACCCAATTATGCTAGATGATCATATGTCTATAGAAGAGCTGTTATCTTTTTATATGGGAAAGAATACGCCGAGTAGACAGGAATTTATAATTAATAACCTAAAGGTTGAATTAGATCTCGTTGAAGATGAAAACCAAGCATAGTTTATGATAGAAGAGAACGACGATTTGATCACCCCAAATGACGACCACCAAGAAGAAACTATTACCAGGGTTACTGGTATGTATAAAGATTGGTTTTTAGATTATGCTTCTTATGTTATTTTAGAACGAGCAGTACCTGCGATTGAAGATGGTTTTAAACCAGTGCAACGCCGTATAATGCATTCAATGAAAGATTTGGATGACGGTCGTTACAATAAAGTGGCTAACATTGTTGGTCACACCATGCAGTATCATCCGCATGGAGATGCGAGTATAGCCGATGCAATGGTTCAAATTGGACAAAAAGATTTGTTAATAGATACTCAGGGAAACTGGGGAAATATATTAACAGGAGATCGCGCTGCAGCAGCACGTTATATTGAGGCCCGGATTTCAAAATTTGGTTTAGATGTAGTTTATAATCCCAAAATAACCGAATGGCAAGCCTCCTATGATGGTCGGCGTAAGGAGCCTGTAAATCTCCCGGTAATGTTTCCCTTATTATTGGCTCAAGGTGGAGAAGGGATAGCTGTTGGTTTGTCTACAAAAATATTGCCTCACAATTTCATTGAACTAATTGAGGCTTCAATAAAACACCTAAAAGGAAAGCGATTTGTGATTTTACCAGATTTTCCAACATCTGGAATTGCTGATTTCACCAATTATAATGATGGTTTGCGTGGAGGAAAAGTGCGTGTGCGTGCTAAAATTTCTCAACAGAGTAAAAACACCTTGGTTATTACTGAAATTCCATTCGGAACCACAACGTCTTCATTAATAGATTCAATTTTAAAAGCGAATGACAAAGGTAAAATTAAGATTAAAAAGATTGAAGATAATACAGCTGCTGAAGTTGAAATATTAGTACATATCCCTTCGGGAATTTCTCCTGATAAGACAATTGATGCCTTATATGCATTTACCAATTGTGAAAATTCTATCTCACCATTAGGTTGTGTTATTGAAGATAATAAACCCTTGTTTGTCGGGGTTTCTGAAATGCTACGACGATCTACAGATAATACGGTTCAACTTTTAAAGAGCGAATTGGAAATTAAACTTGGTGAGTTTGAAGAACAATGGCATTTCGCCTCCTTAGAACGGATCTTTATTGAAAACCGAATCTATCGTGATATTGAAGAAGAAGAAACTTGGGATGGTGTAATTCAAGCGATTGATAAAGGGCTTCAGCCTCATATTAAGCATTTAAAACGCCAATTAACTGTTGATGATATTACCCGTTTAACAGAAATTAGAATTAAGCGAATTTCAAAATTCGATAAAGATAAGGCGCAACAGAAAATAGAGGCGTTAGAAGCACAAATAGAAGAAGTTAAACATCACTTGGCACATTTAATAGACTACGCAATAGCCTATTTTACCAGATTAAGGAAAGACTATGGGAAAGGTAAAGAACGTAAAACTGAAATTAGAGTTTTTGACGATGTAGATGCTACCAAAGTTGTGATTCGAAACACAAAACTTTATGTAAATAAGGAAGAAGGCTTTATTGGTACGTCATTACGAAAAAACGAGTATGTTGGAGACTGTAGTGATATAGATGACATTATTGTGTTTACCAAAGAGGGACAAATGATGGTTACTAAAGTGGGAACCAAAACCTTTATTGGAAAAGATATTATTCATGTTGCTATATTTAAAAAGAAAGACAAACGAACAGTTTATAATTTAATTTATCGGGACGGTAGTAGAGGGCCATCTTATATAAAACGATTTGCAGTTACAAGTATGACACGAGATCGTTTATACGACTTAACTAACGGAAATAAAGGATCCACGGTATTATACTTTTCAGCAAACCCCAATGGGGAGGCGGAAGTAATTACGGTATCGTTGAGGCAATCAGGAAGTGTTAAGAAGTTAAAATGGGACCTAGATTTTGCTAATATTTTGATTAAAGGTCGTGTGTCTAAAGGGAATTTG
>Ga0209395_1002965_pt1 | contig 21527 bp, 16 predicted proteins | sample GOMGulsemesocosm_3_FD_184635 | JGI IMG/M metagenome (GOLD analysis project Ga0209395, IMG submission 184635) | Methane-oxidizing microbial communities from mesocosms in the Gulf of Mexico - GOM9D Gulf of Mexico (SPAdes) (version 2) | ecosystem: Environmental > Aquatic > Marine > Cold seeps... | reverse complement strand
TGTCTTCCCCATTCGCCCATATCTTCTGATACCCCATATTTTTTAGCTCTTTTTACGTAGAATTCGTTCACATATTTTAGACCTCCTTTTGTAGTGAAGTCTTGTACATTTTTAAATTCTAATAAAGGGTAATCATAGAAATAACCTCTCAACCCATAAGCTAGTGTTTCAACTGGACTGATTCTGTGTCCAAAAGCACCATGGGCACTTATTTCTTTATAGGTCCAATCAAAATCTTTAGAAGCCTTTTCTTCTAGTAGTTTAACCGTTGGCTCTACCCAGTCATTTGCTTCTTCTTTTGTGCCAGCGATGTATAAGAATTTTTCTAAATTAGGATGTTTAGAAAACAATGTATTAAGTACTGAAGGATTATAGAAAACCGGTGTAGCAGCTAGATATCCACTAAAAAGATTGGGTTTTTCAGCAAGAGTATTTAGTACAAAGCCTCCAGCAAATTGCCAACCGTAAAGGATGCGTTCTTTTGAAGTTCTAAATTGTTTATCAACAAATGTAAGCACTTCATTTTCTATAAAGTTGAGGGCATTTTTTTTATTAGCGCTTGCAAAAAAGGTTCTTCTTTTTTCCCAATTAGTCGTAATTCCAACCACAATAAAATCGGGAATAGATTTAAAATTAGTGGTGTTTCCAGTAAACACCCTGCTTAATGATACCGCAGAAGAAAACCAGTTTTGCCCGTCAAGAACATACAATACGGGGTAGTTTTTAGAGGTGTTTGTAGTGTAGTTTTCTGGCAAATACACTTGTAGTTGTTGTGTTTCTCCTGTAGTTTTAGAAAGGAATGTGTAATTAGAGCCAAGAATATTATCGGACTTATTGCTTTGCGCATTGGCTATGTGGATTGCGAAGAATAAAAAGACCAACGTTAGGTTTTTTGTGAGGTTCATAGGTGAGAATTAGAGGATTACTAGTTTTTAGGGCAAGTTTAAAGGAAAATTTTTTAGCAGCTAAGACTTTATAATTACTTTAAGATAACTTTAAGATTATCACCAGCTATAGGGTCCCTAACCCTATATTAAAACTATTATCTATATTTAGCTTATGAGAAAAGAACAAGAAGAAAAATTAATTATTACTACGGGTATTATTCGGTGGTTACGGTTTCCGATAGCAATAGTTGTCGTAATTTTATTTACTGATTTTTTAAAATTTAATTCTTATTGGCAGTATCACCTGTTGTTTTTCTTAATTTTTAGTGGGCTGTTTTACTTGCTTTGGAACCGAAGAAGGTTAAAACATGACAGTGCCAATTTATATATTAAAAGAGGTAAAGATGAAACCCGTGTTCCGTTGTCAAATATTGTTAGTATCAAAAGAAGTCGCACTAAAGTAAATAGCAAGCGCTATTGGATTCTAATTTATTTGGATGAAATTAAACAAGAATGTAAACTGCGTTTTGACTCAGATTTTAACAAGCCTTTTTTCGATGCTGTTCGAGATAACAACCCAAAAGTGATTATTTGGGAGCACCCATTTTTTAATCACTAATCTTTAGGGCTTATAATGTGTGTTATTGTTTGGTTGTATTTCATATAATAATAACCAGTAACCATTTTCCCATTTTTGGCAGCAATTTTTGATGTAATAAATTCTTTAAATTCCATTTTATGACCCTTGGTGTCTGTAATGTAAATGGTGTTCGGTAAGTCACCAGCAGTTTCTTTTTCTGCGCCACTTAAAATACCGGTAATCTTTTTAAAACTAGCATCAATCTCTGGAGCATATTCGCCATATAAAGTGATGCCATTGACATGAATATCCATGAGCATATTATGAGAAGTATCTTCGTAGTAAAAGGAAATAGTTTTGCCAATAAAACGCTCTAAATCTGAGGCAGTTTGAGAAATTGCTTCAATGTTTAAATTAAAGATTTCGGAGGTTTTTCGCTTCGGAAACCCAACTGTTACAACAAACATCGGATACTGGCCATCTTCAATAGATTTGACAATCCCATAGGTTCTAATTTCATCGTCTGTTGGTTCCCTGGTAGCAGTGTTTTTTTCGATAACCACTTCTTCCGTTTTCGGGTTAACTTCTTTCTTGGGTGCTGTGTTACAATTAGAAAATTGTAGAAATACGATGGTGATTATGGCTAATGAGAATATTTTTTTCATGCTGTTTTATTGTTTTTGCCTAAACGCTTCCGGAATCGGATTTCTTTTATTCGCTTGTTGCCAATAGATATTAATAATCCACCAGCGATTGTTGTCATATAATAGTTGAATACTATTAATTCCTGTCATAAATGGTTTTTTATCTGCTTCGCTTCTATAGGCTTCATAGGTGGTAAATACTTGTGCAATATTCCCGAATTTATGGACAGAACGCGCTATTTCTTTTTCAAAAAATCCATTGTCAACTAACCATTTTCCTGAAGTATTAATATAATCTTGTGGAGACATGTACCTAGCAACATGAATTCCTTGCTTATTCGTTCCAGTCGGAATTAATTTTGCTTCAGGTCTAAATAAATACCGAAATAATTCCCAATCTCTAGCTTCGCCTTTTTCTCCAGAAATAACACTGTACAACGTCTTAATTGTACTGTCTAATGTTGTCACTTTGGATGGGTATGTGTCTGATTGAGCAGTTATTTTTGTGCTTATTGAGACCAATAGCATAAAAATGAGTATGCCGATTTTTTTCATAATCTAATATACTAAAAATCCCCGCTATGAATTTCAAAGCGAGGATTTGTTAAAATTAATTTGTTTTTGTTGGTGTTGGAAATGCAGGAGGTTTAATGGTTGCTTTTTTAGTTCCTCTCAATTGTTTTAGTAACTCATTTACTGCTCTTTCTAATTGAGGGTCATTTCCTAATTCTAGTGCTTTGGCGTTTTGTCTGACGGCAATATCTGGTGCAACTCCAGAATTTTCTGCAACCCATTTGTTGTTGATGGGATCAAAAACAGCATTGTCTGGTGCTGTTAAAGAACCGCCGTCAATCAGTCTATAATGTGTAGAAGATTTTACCAGTCCTCCCCAGGTAGTAGCTCCAATTAAGAGTCCTGCTTTTTGTTGTCTAAACACCCAAGGGAAGAAATCTCCTCCAGAACCCGCAAGTTCATTGATCAATAAAACTTTTGGGCCCATTATTCCAGCAGGTAAACGCATTGGTTTTCCATTTGGCACTTCATTTGTCAATGCTGCTCTTGGTTTGCGTGTCATTAAATCTACCATATAGTCATCTAACAATCCGCCACCGTTAAAACGCTCGTCAATTACAGCACCTTCTTTGTCTTGTTGTGCAAAGAAATACCTATTAAAAGACACAAATCCAGGTCCGCTTGTATTTGGTACCCAAATATATCCCAGTCTACCACCAGATAATTTGTCAACCCGTCTTCTGTTGTCTTCTACCCAAGTACGTTGACGTAAAGAGTTTTCGCTTCGAATTGGTTTTACCACTTCTTTCCAAGCGCCTTTAAAAGTTGGTTTGGTATTTATATGAAGTGTTGTTTGCTTGTTCGCTGTTCCATCTAAATATTGATAGATATTATCTGTAGCAGAAATTTCTTGATTGTTGATTCCAACCAAATATTGTCCTTGTTTAATTTTCATTCCAGGTTGATCTAAAGGGCCATTTAATCCTGGGTTCCAGCTTTCTGAAGTGTAAATGCGTTTAATTTGCCATTTGCCTTGTTTAGCAACAAAATCGGCTCCTAATAATCCGCCAGATGCTCTATCAATGCTTGGGAAATCTCCACCACGAACAAAACTATGTCCTACAGATAATTCTCCATTAACCTGATCTAAAATATAATTTAAATCAGATCTATGTTTTACAAACGGAATTAATGGGGCATATCTTTTATATACTTTATTCCAGTCCCTTCCATGCATATTTGGATCATAAAAGTAATCACGCTCGTAGCGCCAAGCTTCTTCAAACATTTGATTCCACTCTTTCGAATGATTTAATTTCATGTTAAAATCAAGTTTTAAGGTTTTAGCACCTTTGGCATTTGCTCCAGCAGTTTTTGCAACTTTCCAGTTTCTTCCAGCTCTCACAACCATATGTTTTCCGTTTGGGGAAACGCTATAAATACGTAACCCTTTTCCGAACTCTTTGGCTTTTAATTTTTTCAAATCAAACTTATGCACTGTTGATCCTTCAGTAATGAACATAAATCCACTAGGTCCAGCTACAATACTTCTATAACTTCCTCTTAAAGGTAAAGGCATTATTCGACGTGCAATACCGTCAAAATCAATCTCTACTTTTTTATCTTTTTTAGTGGCTGATTTTTTCTTAGCATCTTTCTTTTTATCGTCTTTCTTGCTTTTTTCGCCCTTGCTTTTTTCTTTTTTCACGATCTCTTCATCACTTTTTGGTTTGAAAGGAGAAGCGTCTTTTTTTGTTAAGTTAATTACATAAGCGGCATAATTTGGTCTTGCGGTCATAGCGCTTGTATTTGCCCATCCAGAGCGCAAAGCAACATCTGTACTCGCTAAAAAGTATAAATGTTTATGGTCTAAATCCCAGGCAGGAGAAAATGAATCGGCAAAAGAATCAGTAATAGTTGTCGCTTTATTAGTTGCTATAGACCAAACTTTAATTCGCTTTAAACCGTTGTCACCAGATTTCGCATAGGCCAACCAGTTTGAGTCTGGGGACCAGGTAATTCCCATTCTGCCACGTTCTAAATTATTACCTGCATTATCAATAGTTTTAATCGTTTTTGCTTTTAAATTTACAATTCTAATCCGTGTATCATCATCTACAAAAGCAATGTATTTTCCATCTGGAGACCAGGTTGGTTCCCATGCCATTTTAGAAACGCCAATTGAGATTATCTCTGTTTTAGCAGTTCCATCCTGATTGGTTAAATGCAGGGCATACCCTTTTCCGTTTGCATCAGAAAACCAAGCAATTTTATCGCCTTTAGGCGACCATATTGCAGCTCTATCTGCAGTTCCAGAACTTTGCGTAATGTTTCTAGAATCTCCAAACTCTAGAGGTGTTGTAAAAATATCCCCACGAGAAGCCATCACCACTCTTTTACCGTTAGGTGAAATACTGGCGTAATCAACTCTTGAATTTACATTTTTCCATTTTGTTGCTGCCCAAGGGAAATCTCCTTTGATTGAAATTTTTAAACGTTTGCTCTTGTTGGTTTTAAGGTCTAACGTGTGTAGGTAGCCAGCTTGTTCAAAGATTAAATGATTTTTAGATCCGCTTAAATATTTTACTGCAGTTCCTTTAAATCGAGTTAATTGTTTTACCGCTTTTGTTTTTGTGTTATAAGACCAAATGTTAGAAGTATGGGTTCTATCAGATAAGAAATAGACCATGTCTCCATTCCAAACAGGGCATTTATCTGTCGTTTTGTTATTAGGTAATAATGTTTCGTTCAAGGTTTTTAAATCAATAATAATCAATGGGGTGTTTTGTCCACCACGATAATCTCTCCATTCTTCATCCCAACGTCTCATTTTATCAATTACCAAATGTTTTCCATTTGGTGAAAACGAGCCAGAAGTTGCCCATTGCTCAAATAATTTTGTTGCGGGACCTCCATTTACCGAGATTGTATATAGTCTGTTGTATCTACTTGGTGCGGTATCTCTATTGGATGCAAACAGCACATTCTTTCCATCGTTTGTCCATCCTCTGGCTACGTCTGCACTTGTATGCCAAGTTAATCTTTTAGCTTCTCCTCCAGTAATTGGAACAATATATACAGCAGCTGAACCAGATCTGTTTGATGTAAATGCAACCCATTTTCCGTTTGGAGAAACATGAGGGGTGCTTTCTACAGCCGCCGTACTTGTTAGTCTAGTGGTAAGGTTGTTTGTTAAATTGGTTGTCCAGATATCCCCACCATAGGCAAAAGTTACTTGGTTTCCATGAATGCTTGGTTGTCTTAATAATCTTGTTTCTTGTGCCGAGATTCCTATTGTGGTTAGCAATAGTGCAAAAATGGCAATACTTCTTAAAATAGATTTCATAGGTTAATGTTTGATTTTTTCTGAGGTTTTATTTAGGAGAACAGGTTGTCCAAAACCTAATTCATTTAAACGGTCTAATTGAGATTCTGCATCTCCTACAAATAACCAAATCATTTGATTTGGGTTGATGTATTTCTTTGCTAACTCTTGAATTTTCTCAATAGTCATTTCATTTACAATCTTCTCTCTGTCTTTAATATAATCTGAATTTAAATTGTAGCTACTCATATTTTGAAGCATGTTTAATTTTGCTCCCATAGTTTCAAAACGTCTCGCATTACTCTTAATTAAAAAACCTTTTGTAGTTGCTAAATCTTTTTCTGAGAAGTTAGTAGGGTAGTCTGTAATTATCTTTTTAACTAGTTGAGCAGATTCTAAAGAAACATTGGTTCTTACTCTACTTGAAATGGTAAATGCACCAGCGGCTTTTGATCCTGAAAAACCAGAACGAATACCGTAGGTATACCCTTTACCTTCTCTTAACTCTTGTGTTAGTTGAGAAGCAAATCCACCACCACCAAGAATGTAATTCATAACAGTTGCAGAGTAATAATCTTTATCTGTAACGGCTAATGAAGGGGCTCCGAAACTTATTACAGATTGTTTTGCTTTTGGGACATCGTAAAAATATACAGTTGGTTTATTAGGTGCTGAAGGGGTTTTGTACACAGGAATAGTAACTTCTTTTGCTACCCATTTAGCATTGATGCTTTCTAAAGATGACATCACTTTTTCTTTGTTAATATTACCAACGATATGCATTTTTGCCACCGAAGGAGATATGTAATTTGAGTAAAACTCTTTTAAATCTTTCAGTGCAATTTTATCCATAGAAGCAATAGTACCTAGTGTGTTTTTTGATCGGATATTCTCTTTTCCATAAATTAATTCGTTATACACATTTTGAGTAATTGCTGTAGGATTGGCTTCTTGTTGGCGTAAATTTCCAACTACAGATTTTTTGATCAATTCAAATTCTGAAGCATCCCATCTCGGCTCTAACAGCATCTCTTCTACTAGCGCTAATGTTTTGTTGTAATTTTTAGCCAATGTATTTCCGCGAATACTAATATTTTCTTTAGAAGCAGAAAATCTTATAGAAGCCCCTAATTCTTGAATAGCTTCTTCTAATTGAGCAACTGTTTTGTTTTTTGTTCCTTTGTTTAAAAGTTGAGCAGTTAAGTTGGCAACGCCTAGTTTGTCCATTTTTTCTAGCAATTGACCACCATCAATAACCAAATTAAATCGCACTAAAGGAACTTCACTATTTTCGATTCCAAAGACTTTAATTCCGTTTGTTAACGCAGTATTATAAACACTAGGGGTCTTTAAAACGGGAGATTTTCCATAGGGTGGCTCTATAGATCGATCAAATGTAGAGGGAGTTTTTGTATAGGTGGCGACAAGCTTTGGATCGAAATCTTCCTCTGCGCCTTGCACTATTTTTTCTTCATTTATAAGGGCTTCTGTAGATCCTTTGATAGCTAATTTAGCCATTCCTTTAGGGACAAAACTGGTGGCAATAAAGTGTTTGTCTTTTATATATGCATTGTAAACTCGCATTACATCTTCTTTGGTAATATTTAATGTTATTCCTATTTCTTTATTGATAAACCCAGGGTCTCCTGCATAGGTATTGTATGATGCTAAGTTGGTTCCTTTTCCAATTACACTAGATAAACTATTGTAAAACTGTGTTTCTAATCCAGCTTTGATTCTGTTTAAATCTTTTTCAGGAATTCCAGATTGTTCAAACTTTTCAAAAGCTTTGTGTATACCATTATTGATTTCGTTTAGATTAATATTTTTAAATCCTCGAATACTTAGTTGCATTTGACCTGCTAATTCAGAAGACCAATTCCACATGCTAGCTCTAGAAGTCAATTTAAGATCGTCAACTAATACTTTGTTTAAAGGTGCTTTTTTTCCTTGTGATAAATACTGTGTTAAGATGTCTAAAGCATAAGAGTCTTTGTGGTACAACTCCACTGTTGGCCAGGCAAAAGTTAGCATGGGTAATCTTGCAAAATTGTCTTCGAAGTATAAGAATTTGGATTCTGTAACAACACCTGGTCTTTTTTCTAATGGAGTAATTTCTTCTCCTCTAGGAATTTCATCAAAGTATTTATGTATCCAAACTTTAGCCTGTTCTGGGTCAAAATCACCTGATAATACTAAAGTAGCATTGTTTGGAACATACCATTTTTTAAAGAAGTTCTTTACATCTGTTAGTGTAGCGTTTTGTAGGTGTTCCAAAGAACCAATTACTTGCCAATTGTATGGATGGTTTTTTGGGTATAAGTTTCTATCGATAATTTGCTGATTGAAACCATATGGTGCATTGTCTACACGCTGTCTTTTCTCATTTTTCACCACTTGTTTCTCTTTTGCTAGCACTGGATTTGTTACCGTGTTTATAAACCAGCCTAATTTATCTGCTTCTGCCCAAATCATTTTTTCTAACGCATCGTTGGGAATTGTTTGTAGATAGTTCGTTCTGTCTCTAGAAGTAGATCCGTTCGCTCCAGATCCACCGATTCTTGCGCTCATTTTGTCCAATCCTCCTTTTCCTAGGTTTTCAGATTCTAAGAATAATAAATGTTCAAATAGATGAGCAAAACCTGTTCGTCCTTCAATCTCTCTCGCAGAACCAACATGAGCCATTAATTCTACAGCTACTACAGGGTCTGATTTGTCTATGTGAAATACAACTTGTAATCCATTTTTTAATTCAAACTTTTCAAAAGGAACATTTAAGGAGGTTTTTGTTTCTTTCTTGTTTGTGTTGCAGGCAACTAGTACAATTGCAATCGCAATTAAGAGCGTTTTTTTTATCATTATGTTGGTTGTTTGTGTGTATTGATTTTTTGATAACGCTAAATATACAAAATATTGAAACTCAATAGTGTTAAAGAAATGGTAGTATTTTGTGATAAAAAAAGCCTCATCAAAATTGATGAGGCTTTTAAAAAATAAAGTACTTTATGTTTTACCCTAAGAAAGGATATTTATAGTCTGTAGGTGTCACAAATGTTTCCTTGATTAGACGAACTGATGTCCATCTTAATAAGTTTTGTGCAGAACCTGCTTTGTCATTTGTTCCAGAAGCTCTTGCGCCTCCAAAAGGTTGTTGTCCTACAACAGCACCAGTTGGTTTGTCATTGATGTAGAAGTTTCCAGCAGCATTTTCTAATGCTTTAGAAGCTTTTTCAACAATATATCTATCAGTAGAGAAAATTGCACCGGTTAAAGCGTACTCTGTAGATTCATCCACTAATTTTAATGAAGCTTCCCATTCTGCATCTTCATATACATAAACAGTCATAACAGGGCCAAATAACTCTGTACACATTGTTTTGTACATTGGGTCTTTTGCAACAATAACTGTTGGCTCAATAAAGTATCCAACAGATTTATCGTGACCACCACCAATAATAATTTCGGCATCAGCATCTGTTTTAGCAGCGTCTAAAAAACTTGCAATTTTATCGAAAGAACCTTCGTGAATTACTGCATTGACAAAGTTACTTGGGTCTTCTGGAGATCCCATTTTTAATTCACTAGCTTGTGCAATTAAATGACCTTTTACTGCTGGCCACATAGATGCAGGTATAAAAGCACGTGAAGCTGCAGAACACTTTTGACCTTGGTATTCAAAAGTACCTCTTGTAATTCCGGTTGCAACTTGTAATGGGTTTGCAGAATTGTGAGCCCAGATAAAATCTTTACCACCAGTTTCTCCAACAATTCTTGGATATGTTTTATAGTTGTGAATGTTATTCCCTATTTGTTTCCATAAATTTTTGAAAACATGAGTAGATCCTGTAAAGTGTAATCCAGAAAAATCTGGAGAAGCCATCACGGTATCGGTGATCATTACTGGGTCTCCATAAACAACGTTTATTACACCATCAGGTAGTCCTGCTTCTTTAAATAAATCTACAATTACTTGTGCAGAATATGCTTGATGATCAGATGGTTTCCAAACAACAACATTTCCCATTAAAGCCGGTGCAGCCACTAAATTAGCAGCAATAGAAGTAAAGTTAAATGGTGTAATGGCATATACAAACCCTTCTAAAGGTCTGTACTCAACTCTGTTCCATATCCCAGGGGCAGACGCTGGCTGATCTTTAAAGATATCAGTCATGTATTGTACATTAAAACGGAAAAAATCAATCATTTCACATGCAGCGTCAATTTCTGCTTGGTGTACATTTTTAGATTGTGCTATCATTGTAGCGGCATTCATTTTCGCTCTATAAGGGCCTGCTAATAATTCAGCAGCCTTTAAAAAGATAGAAGCTCTTTCCATCCAGCTAACGCTAGACCAAGCTTCTCTTGCAGCCAATGCTGTAGAGATAGCTGCATCTACATGCGATTTTTCAGCTATATGATATTGTCCTACAACATGCTTGTGATCATGTGGAGGCGTAATGTTTCTGGTGTTTCCAGTTCTTACTTCTCCATCAATGTGCATTGGCACATCAATATTGCTATTAAACATTGCTTTGTAAGTTGCTAAAAGCTCTTCTCTTTCTGGAGATCCTGGAGCATAACCTTTAACAGGCTCATTTACTGCTTCTGGAACTTTAAAAAAACCTCTTCCCATTTTTAGTGTGTTTTATTTTTAGTTTGTTTTTTTTCTTTAAGTGAAACCTTGTGGTTATTTTGCGACTAATTAGTAGCAAAGAAATCAATCATCTAAGATTCACTTTTAAAAGTGCAAAGTTACAATTTATTTTTAGTTATACTGAGTTGATTTTGTCTAGTGAATTATCAGAAATAGATACTATATTATGTGTACAGTTACGTATTTACCAGTAGGAAATAGCGATTTTATTTTAACATCAAATAGAGATGAACAGCCAGGTAGAGATACTGTTTCTCCAAAAGATTATGTGGAAAATGGAGTTGTGTTGACATATCCTAAAGACGTATTGGCTGGAGGAACATGGATCGGATATAGTTCTAAAAAGAGACTGGTATGCTTGTTAAATGGTGGTTTTGAGTCGTATGAAAGAGAAGTTTCATACAAAATGAGTCGAGGGATTATAGTGAAAAAAATACTTAAATCTGATGATTTCGTAAATGATATTTATAGTTTTGATTTTAATGGAATAGCTCCCTTTACCATTGTTTTGGCGGATTGGAATGCTGAATTATCTACGTATGAATTGGTGTGGGACGGAAATCAACGGCACTTTATTGAGTTAAAACAGGAACCTAAAATTTGGTCATCCTCAACGTTGTATACCCAAGAAGAAAAAAGGCTAAGGCAATGTTGGTTTTCGAATTGGTTAAAAATCAACAAGGAGTTTGCCCAAGAAGAAGTCTTGAAATTTCACCACAATTCTGATTTAGGAACGCCAGAGAACTCTCTAAAAATGAAACGCTTTTATGTAGAAACTGTAAGTATTACTTCTGTAAGAAAAGAAGCTTCACAAATAACAATGAATTACCGCAGTTTGGTTTAATACATGATAAAAGTAATTGCCATAATAATCATAGCACCTATGGTTGATACGATAAAAAACGAGAAATTTATCAATATAAATTTCAAAAAGGTTTTGAAACGTCCTTGCTGATAAAATCTACGCATAGCCAAATACAGATAAATTGTAAAAAGCAGTAAGAAAATACCAATCATGAATTCTTTGGGTCTGAAATAATAAGTTAAATAGAAGATAATAGAAAGTAAAAAGAATACAGTTTGTGTATGAAACACAAATACTAAATGTTCTACGTATGTAAATTTTCTTCTGATATAAAATAATTTTAAAAATAACGTGAATAGCGGTAAGAAAACAAACAATGAAATTGATGTATACGAAATCATTTGTTTTTCGAAATCTTTTAGTTTTTCATTGTCACCAGCCATTTCGTTTCCAGCTTTTACTCTACTGTAAATGAAGCGGTTAAAAAAGGTGTGTGCTACTTTTAAGCTGTCTAAAGCGTCTTCAGTCTTAGCTTTAGGGTATTTTTTTTGAAATGTGTAGAATTTACCCCAATTAGGTATAAAACTAATATTCATACCGCTTGTAGAGGTAGATGCATTGCTCTTCAAAGAATCTAGTTTTAAGGCGGGAATTGCTTTTAGTATTTTTTCTCTTTCTGTGGAGTCAACATTTTTTAGCGCTTTATTAAAATTATTTGTGAATTTTACTGGATTTTTTGTGATTTCGGTTGTTACGCTGTCTATTTGATCATTGAATGTAGGTGTGGATTTTGATTTCCCGGTTCTAAAAGAATCAAATTTATCATAGCTTTCTGTGGCGCCAACAATTAAAAAAAATAAAACAGAGATGGTTAAGTAAAAACGAAATGGATTGGCATAGCGCTGTCTTTTTCCATCAATATAATCTCGTGAAACTTTTCCTGGTTTGATTAATAACGGAATAAATGTAGTCCAGAATTTTGAATCCCAAGATATAAACCCGTTAAAAACTTCATGTATAAAACTTCCAAAGGTGATTTTTGGATTTTTATTTATTTGTCCACATTCAGGACAGAATTTTTCATTTCCGAAAAAAGGATGTCCACAATTAAAACATTCGGGAGCCTTCACTTTAGCAAGTTTCTTGCTCTTTCTTTTTAATCTAAGTTTCATTAGTTAAGTAATGGAGTCGTGGTTAACTGAAATGTTGGAATGATCACTTCAAAATATTCTTTTGTGTTTTTGTTGATCATTTTAAAACTTCCTTTCATAGATCCAGTCGCGGCGATTAAAAAGCAATTTGATTTATAGGTGTGAAATTCATTGGGTTGAATGATGGGTTTTTGGCCAACAACACCTTCTCCTTCTACATATTCTTTGTCGTTTAATGCGTCAGAAATTTCCCAATAACGTTCTAAAAGTTGAACGGTGTCAGTCGTCTCGTTTTCAATGGATATATAGTAGCTAAAAGTGTTAAATTCGTTTTCGCCTTGTTGTATTGTGCCGTTATATCGTGTTTTAACAGATATCTTTATGCCGTTCGTTATTGATTGTACCATTGCGTTTCTTGGGGTTGGTCAATCAAAGATAAGAACTTTACAAGGAATAGAAAATAATCAAACGATTTTTACTCTTGTGGGTTGATAATTCCATGACCAACTCCAATAGCCTTGTAGTAACTGTCTCCAAATGCCTTTTGGTAGACTATAATCTGATATTTGTTTTCTGTTTGAAAAAAAGAACCATTGATTTCGTGTAAGTTCGCAATGTTTTTGCGTTGTAATGTTGCGAAAGTGTAATTGTAAAAACCTTGTTTTAATACGATTGAAGCCTCATAAGCGCTATGGGTTGTGTTGTAGGTCATTTTGTTTTCAGTAGTCAAGTCAAAATTATTAAAGGCACCGTATATATATACTTCTTTGTTTGTGATTCGTTCTGAATTTAATGTAAAATGAATGCGTGCATAATCTGCTTCTGTATAGGTGTTTGTCCCTTCTGTAGTTCTTAGTACAAATTGACCATTGATGTCAGGAGAGTACGTGTACGATTTTTTACTTCTTTTTTCTTGTGGATATAAATAGCTGTTGTAAATGTTTTTTTTCTCAACATTTGCTATTTGTATGGTGCTATTTCGTAGTTGTTTATTGTCAAAGTTCAAATACTCATTTCCACTCCAGAAATTGCTTTTGTCATAGTATTTATAGACCAATTGATTTCTCTTAAAAAACTGTGGGGTTAAGTCAAAGATGGCAGAATTCCAGTTTTCATTTTGTAAAACCACTACTTTTAACTCTTGATTGGGGTTTTTAATTTCATTAGAATTGTAATTGATAGTGAAATGAACCGTTTGTTTTTGGTTGCTTGTTGCTGTATTTCTACTTCTTAAGACGGTTACTCCAACCGTAGATCTGTTCTCATATAAGATAAGTTTTCTTGTGAAAATCACCTCATTGACATCGTTTAGAACAGAAAGTAGGTAGTTTCCGCTTTTTGTAATTCTCGTGTTTCTATTCGGAATTTGAACTCTGTAGTTGGTGTAGTTTTGTAAAGTATTAAAAGAATTCTCGTACGTGGAAATAATGTCCTCTTGAAAACCTTCTATATATTCATTCGAAAAGATATTGCTAGGTTTCCAGTCAAAAGTCATGTGTTCAATTTTGTAAGAGTATTCTTTTTGATCAGCATCTAAATCGTCAAAAGAAAGCTCAATCGACTTTCCTAAGGGAATAATAGTAGAAAAATTATCCTTTTCTAAGGTTCTTAACTGAATGCTTTTAATATTTTTTTGAGCAAATGAAAAGTTAAGAATAAAGAAAAGTAAAAAAGTAAATGTGTATTTATTTTTAAAATAAGCAGTCAAGGTGTTATGATGATTTTTTGATTGTATAAGTACAAACGTACTAAATATTAAATTAGTTAAAAGAGGTCATTATTTAGAATAAATATAAATAAAGTCTCTTCTTTAAGATAAAAGTGTTTTTGGTCGATGAACACTTTCAAAATTTTTAAATTTGCATGTTTTTTTAAGATAATTAAAAGCCATATTTTATGTCAAAAGACATCCGTATAAAAAAAGGTTTGGATATCAAACTAATTGGTGATGCAGAACAAACAACTACCGAGACTTCAGTTAGTGGTGTGTATGCGATTAAGCCAGAGAATTTTCACGGAATTATTCCTAAAGTTTTAGCAAAAGTTGGAGCAGAAGTAAAAGCAGGTGAAACACTTTTTTATTCAAAAAGTGATGCACGTATTTTATTTCCATCACCAGTTAGTGGTAAAGTAGTAGAAATTATTCGCGGTGAAAGAAGAAAAGTATTAGAAATTAGAATCGAAGCAGATGCTACACAGCAATTTGCGGATTTTGGTAAAAAAGAGGCATCAAAAATGTCAGCTGAAGAAGTAAAGATCCATTTGCTTTCTTCTGGTTGTTGGCCATTTGTAAAACAACGTCCGTACGATGTTGTTGCAAATCCAAATCAAGCACCAAAATCAATTTTCGTTTCAGGATATAACAGCGCTCCTTTAGCAGCAGATTTAGATTATGCTTTAAAAGGAAAAGAGGCTGAAATTCAAGAAGCAATTACTGCTTTAGGGAAATTAACTGAAGGAAAAGTACACGTTTCAATTTCAAAAGACTCTACCTTGTCTCCGTTTAAAGGAGTAAAAGGAGCTGAATTACACGGGTTAGTTGGTCCACATCCTATTGGGAATGTGAGTACACAAATAGCCAAGTTAGATCCTATCAATAAAGGAGAAGTTATTTGGGTGGTTACTGCACAAGATTTAGTAGTGATTGGAGAATTATTGTTAACCGGAAAGTTCAATGCAAAAAGAGCAGTTGCTTTAACAGGATCTCAATTTTCAAAACCTAAATACGTTACAGCATATCCAGGAGCAACCATTGCTACAATTGTAAAAGATAATTTAAGTACTGATAATTTTAGAGTTATTAGTGGTAATGTGTTGTCTGGAACTCAAGTTTCTTTAGAAGGAGCATTAGGATATTACGACAATCAAATCACAGCAATTCCAGAAGGAGACGATTATGAATTGTTTGGATGGAATAAGCCAGTTTTTGATAAAGTATCTACTTCTAGAGCATTCACTTTTTCTTGGATGAATCCAAAGAAAAAATACGATTTAAATACAAATACAAACGGAGAACATAGAGCATTTGTTGTTACAGGTTCTTATGAAGAGGTTTTTCCTTTAGATATTTATCCAATGCAGTTATTAAAAGCTTGTATGTATAAAGATTTAGATGAATTGGAAGCTTTAGGAGCTTATGAAATAGCGCCAGAAGATTTTGCTTTGACAGAGTTTATTTGTGTATCAAAACAACCACATCAGAAAATTATTCGTGAAGGGTTGGATTTAATGAGAGAAGAATTAGGATAAGATTATGGGCTTAAAACAAAATTTACATAATTTAAAAAAGAAGTATGAAGGAACCAAAATGGCACCGCTATTTAATGGCTTTCATACGTTCTTATACCTGCCAAATGAGACTACTCACGGAGGAACTCATATTAAAGGGGCAGATGATTTAAAACGTACCATGAATATTGTAATTATGGCTTTAGTGCCATGTTTAATTTTCGGTATGTTTAATGCAGGATTTCAACACAACGTTGCTGTAAATGGAAACTTTACTTCTGGAATGTCTTTCTTTAGTGGAGAGTTTTGGAACCTAGAGAACTTGTTTATAGGAGCTGCTAAGATTTTACCATTGGTAATTGTATCTTATGTTGTTGGATTGGCAGTAGAGTTTATCTTCTGTATCATTAAAGGACACGAGATTGAAGAAGGATATTTAGTAACAGGAATGTTAGTTCCTTTAATTGTACCAGTAGATATCCCATTATGGATGTTATCTGTAGCTGTAATTTTCGGTGTAGTAATCGGAAAAGAAGTTTTTGGAGGTACTGGAATGAATATTTTAAATCCAGCATTAACCATTAGAGCATTCTTATTCTTCGCGTATCCAACATGGATGTCTGGAGATAAAGTTTGGGTTGCAGATGCCAGAGAATTAACTGGAACTGCAGATGCAATTTCTGGAGAAACTGTTTTAGGAAGCCTAGCACAAGGAAAAGAAATGGCCTATTCTGCTTGGGATATGTTTGCAGGATTTATACCAGGTTCAGTAGGAGAAACATCTACCTTATTAATTGTATTAGGAGCCTTGTTCTTAATCTTTACAAAAATTGGAAGTTGGAGAATTATGTTAAGTGCATCTATAGGAGCAGTAGCAATGGGATTGATCTTTAATCAAATTGCAGACGCTGGAATTATTGCAGAATCGAGTAAGTTTTACGCATTAATGAATACACCATATTGGCATCATTTATTAATTGGTGGATTTGCATTTGGAGCTGTATTTATGGCTACAGATCCAGTAACAGCATCACAAACAAACAAAGGGAAATGGATTTATGGATTCTTAATTGGATTTATTTCAATTATGATACGTGTATTCAATCCAGCATATCCAGAAGGAGTTATGTTAGCAATCTTATTAATGAATGTATTTGCTCCAACAATTGACCATTATGTGGTACAAGGAAATGTAAAAAGAAGATTAAAACGTGCTAAAGTTAAAACTGCCTAATTATGAGTAAGAGAACAGATAGTAATTTATATACAATACTATTCGCCACAGGTATGGTGTTAGTAGTAGGATCTTTGTTGGCGTTCTTAGCGTCGTCGTTGAAACCAACGATTGATGAAAATAAACGTATCGAAAAACAGCAAAATATTTTATACGCAATGGGCGTAAATGAAAATGACGAATCTAGTGCCATCTTTGTTTCTAAAGATAAAGTAGGTGCAGAGTTTTCTAAATACATCACAAAGCAATTGGTAATTCAAGGAACAGATGTTTCAGAAGATGACAATGCCTATTTAATAGATATTAAAAAAGAACAAACCTTAGCTAAAGAAGGGAAAGAAAGAAGATTGCCTTTGTTTGTTGGAGAGAAAGATGGTAAAACATTTTACATCGCACCAATTAGAGGAAAAGGTCTTTGGGATGCCGTTTGGGGATATGTTGGAATGGATGAAAACATGGTTGTTCAAGGAGCCTATTTTGATCATAAAGGAGAAACAGCAGGTTTAGGTGCAAACATTAAACTACGTTTCTTTATGGATGATTTTATTGGAGAACATTTAAAGAAAGATGGTAATTTCAGAGGAATTGCAATTTCTAAATCGAACAACGATCCAAAGAACGAAGACAAAACAGATAACGAAGTAGATGCAATTGCCGGAGCAACAATTACTGGTGATGGAGTATCAGCAATGATTAAATCAGAGCTGAGAAAATATGTATCATTCTTTAACACTTTAAAAACAAATTAATATGGGACTTTTATCAAAAAAAGACGCAGCATTAATCACAGATCCTTTTGCAGATAATAACCCAATTACAATTCAAGTATTAGGTATTTGTTCTGCATTAGCAATTACAGCAGAATTAAAAGCTTCAATTGTAATGGCAATTTCTGTATTGTTTGTGATGGGGGCAGGAAATATTGTAATCTCTTTAATGAGAAATATAATTCCTTCAAAAATTAGAATTATAGCACAACTTATTGTTGTTGCTACACTAGTAATTATTGTTGATTTAGTATTGAAAGCATTTCAATACGAATTGAGTAAAACACTAGGAGCTTTTATCGGGTTGATTATTACCAACTGTATTATTATGGGGCGTTTTGAGGCTTTTGCTTTAGCAAACGGACCATGGCGTTCTTTCTTAGACGGAATTGGAAATGCTGTTGGTTATGGAGTAATCCTAATCTTGGTAGGATTCTTCAGAGAATTATTAGGTTCAGGTACTTTATTAGGTTTTCCTGTATTAGGAGATCCCATTGAAAAAACAGGAGCGTATGCTTTTGGATATGAAAATAACGGATTTATGTTATTAGCACCGATGGCCTTAATTGTTGTTGGGATCATTATATGGGTACAACGTAGTAGAAACGAAGCATTAATCGAAGAGAACTAGAAATATTATGGAACATTTAGAATTATTTTTCAAGTCGATTTTTATAGATAACATGGTATTTGCAACCTTCTTAGGAATGTGTTCTTACCTTGCTGTATCTAAAAAAGTAACTACAGCTGTAGGTTTAGGAGCTGCGGTAATCTTTGTATTAGCCGTAACCGTTCCTTTAAACTGGCTGTTAGATCAATATATATTACAACCAGGAGCATTGATATGGTTAGGTCCAGAATATGCTGAATACGATTTAAGTTTCTTATCGTTTATCTTATTCATTGCAACCATTGCAACAATGGTACAATTGGTAGAGATTATTGTAGAGAAATTCTCTCCATCTTTATACAATTCATTAGGTATTTTCTTGCCTTTAATTGCAGTAAACTGTGCCATCTTAGGAGGGTCTTTATTTATGCAATCTCGTGAAATAGCAACATTAGGGTTGGCAACAACGTATGGTGTAGGTTCTGGAATTGGATGGTTTTTAGCAATATTAGCAATCGCAGCAATTCGTGAAAAAATTAGATACTCTAGTATTCCAGCTCCTTTAAGAGGATTGGGAATTACATTTATTGTAACTGGTTTAATGGCTATTGGATTTATGAGTTTTGGAGGAATGTTAACAGGAGGTGAAGAAGAAGCGAAAGAAGCGCCAAAAACAGAAGCTGTTAAAGTAATCAAAGAAGAGAAAGCTAAAGAAGTGAAGAAAGAAGAATTAGCAAATAACACTAAAGAAATTCAAGAATAATGATATTAGCAGCAAGTACCTTAGGAACCATAGCAGCTACAGTAGCAGCATTCCTTGTAATAACTTTGTTATTAGTTGCATTGTTATTATTTGTAAAACAAAAACTATCTCCATCTGGTCCTGTAAAAATTACCATTAACGGAGAGAGAACTATTGAAGTTGCCTCAGGTGGAACATTACTATCTACCTTAGGAAACGAAAAAATATTTTTACCATCAGCATGTGGTGGAGGTGGAACATGTATTCAATGTGAGTGTCATGTAAATGCGGGTGGAGGAGAAGCCTTGCCTACAGAAACACCTCATTTTACACGTAAAGAATTAGCACACGGTGTGCGTTTGTCTTGTCAGGTAAAAGTAAAACAAGACATGGATATTTCTATTCCAGAAGAAATTTTCGGAATTAAGAAATGGGATGCTGTTGTTGTTAGAAATTACAATGTTGCAACTTTTATTAAAGAGTTTGTAGTTGAGATTCCTGAAGACATGGGGTACAAAGCAGGAGGATATATTCAAATTGAAATTCCAGAATGTGAAATAAAATATTCAGAAATGGATATTACCGCACACCCAGAAGAACACGATACACCAGATAAATTTGAAGCTGAATGGGATAAGTTTAACTTAAGACCATTGGTAATGAAAAATGCTGAAACTGTTGAGAGAGCGTACTCAATGGCTTCGTATCCTGCAGAAGGAAGAGAAATTATGTTAAATGTACGTATAGCAACACCTCCTTTTGATAGAGAAAAAGGTGGATGGATGGATGTAAATCCTGGAGTTGCATCTTCATATATCTTCAATCTAAAGAAAGGTGACAAATGTGTGATTTCTGGACCTTATGGTGAATTCTTCATCAATGAGTCTGAAGCAGAAATGTTGTATGTAGGTGGTGGAGCAGGAATGGCACCAATGCGTTCGCATTTATACCACTTATTCAGAACCTTAAAAACAGGTAGAACAGTTACCTATTGGTACGGTGGACGATCTAAAGCAGAATTGTTTTACATAGAACACTTTAGAGCCTTAGAGAAAGATTTTCCAAACTTTAAGTTCTTTATCGCATTATCTGATCCAACTGAGGCAGATAATTGGAAAGTGAAAAAAGATGTAAATGATACAGAAGGAGATGGATTCGTAGGATTTATTCATAACTGTGTAATCGAGAATTACTTAGATCATCACGAAGCTCCAGAAGACCTAGAATTGTATTTCTGTGGTCCGCCATTGATGAACAATGCAGTACAAAAAATGGGAGAAGATTTTGGTCTAGCAGACGAGAACATCCGATTTGATGACTTTGGAGGGTAATCCAAATAACTATAAAAAGAAAAAAACCGATGCAGCTATGTATCGGTTTTTGTTTTAGTAAACTTCACAAAAAATGATTGAAGTATCACATTTTTTTGTTTTTATTAAATATATATCTATACATTTAAACCCATTAATAGTGAAATAAGCTAATTATTAAAAAATATAATATATATAGAGTCAAATTTATTCTGTGTTTTCTTTTCTTATGTATGAATTCATTTTTTTGTTTTGGACAAAATTTTGATAACAAAAATATTGAAAACGAAAATGACTTTATAAACGGAAAACAAATATTACATGAAGTAGATGTTAATGGGGTATCTACACATTTTTTAAGTAATGAGAAAGCTATCCAATATGCATTAAAACTATGTGTTTGGGCAAATAGTAATGGGAAGAACAACCAAATTATTTCGGCCGAAACTGGATTGTTAGCAATTTACATGGATTTAAACAGGCATCCTGAAGCGATTGCAATTGCTAAAAAAATACTCAGATATCCTGAAGTTAAAAAGGCTAGAAGTTCAGTCGATATATTATTTGCGTTAAAAGAAGCCTATCGAAAATCTGAAAGATTCGATGACCTTTTGAAGGTGCTACCAATATACTACCAAGCATCTGAAAAATTTGGATATGCAGTCGTTGGTGGTGCAGTTTATGAGAAAGAAATTGCGTATGTTCATTATAGTTTAAACAATTATGAAAAAGCGATTACTTCCTTTAAAAGGAGCGCTGAAGAATTTAAACGAAAAAAAATGTACCTCATGCAAAGTAGTTCCTTAAATGATATCGGTACATGTTTTAGATACTTGAAACAAAAAGATAGTTCACATTATTACTATAAAAAAGGGTTGAATGTCGTCAGAATTCTTCAAGATGAAATAAAAAGAAAAGATGGATATACCAACTATTTCGAAAACATCTTAAATATAAATGTTGCAGAAACTTCTTCAGAAGTTGTTGATGATGATAAAATGATTCCTTTGTATAACAGAGTGCTTAAAGAAGCTAAAAACTGTAATGAAATAAATATTGTTATAAATTCATATTATA